>ERZ808240.626-NODE-626-length-45241-cov-33.850285_pt1 | contig 45241 bp, 34 predicted proteins | sample MGYA00521084_ERZ808240 | MGnify/ENA primary metagenome ERZ808240 (study PRJEB31516, sample SAMN03275571) | gut metagenome | biome: mammalia-associated habitat; material: feces | host: Papio cynocephalus | place: Kenya | collected 2012-08-06 ...
ACGATGCCCAAAATCAGTTCTATCTCAATGCCATCGGCATGGAAGACCTGAAAGGTAAGGAGCCTTTGAAATATGCCAAGAGCGAGAGAAAGGCAGAAGTTGTTTCGCAATCCGACCTTACCAAGCTCAAACAAAGAGACGACGGTACGGAAGCATTGAGAGGCGAAAAGGTGACAGACAAGAACGGCAAGCCCATCAAGCTAAAACCAAGAAAGAGAATCTTCAACCCTATCGAGCGATAAGGACGCCCCAAAGACTTTCTATTTCAGATTTTTGCGAGTTTCTACAAAAATCTGAAATAGGAAGCTTGTTTTCTTGCTGTTATCGGCAAATTGTTGTACTTTTGCAAGAGATTACGAATATTACAAGTTGAAAAATGACAATTCGACGATAACAACATGATTGATATAAGCAAGAAACTCATCCTATTTTTGTTCATTACCATACAGTTAGCCCTTCTCGACAGCTGCATGGATTCTGGCTATCGTCTGTCTCTCCCAGAGATAGACAACCTCGCTGACGAATATCCTGCACAAGCCAAAGTATTTCTGTCTCGTGCCGACAGTAATGACAACAAGGGTTACTACAAGCTCCTAGCTGCCAAGATAGAATATCAGCTCAAGGGGTATATTCGCAAAGAAAACGACCTAGACGATGCCATCCGAATCTTGACGGACGAAAAGGACGAGCCTCTTCTCGCACGTTCCTTCTATTATAAGGGAGCCTCAGCACTCAATAATTACCGAGACACCACGCAAGCCATCAATTGGTTTACACGAGCCATTGCCTTCGATAGCAACATGAGGGAACAAGAGAAATTGGACATGTACGACATACTGTGCCGCATCACCCACCAAGACACCTATACCGTAAAATTAGAGGACGAGGCACGCCAAGCCCATGACATACGACATCGTGCCTGGGCTTTGCTCTATCGTGGCATCAACAACCAGGACCCGAAACTTGTCAACCAGGCATTCACCCAAGCAAACACAATACAAGAGAATAAAGATTCCACCTTGGGTCCGATGTACTACCATTACTTCCAAGCCTTGATGGACAGGGGCAATGTGCCCGATTCCGTCTTGCTATATTATATAAGGAAAGCGGAAGACAATCATGGGGTGCAATATGACAACAACATCGACTTCTACCGCCTGCTAGCTAGAAACAGCAAGGAAACGAATGCCTTCGCCCGTCAGCACATCAAAGAAAAATTCAGCAATGACAAAGATCTCATCAAGTTATTGGGTGCCTATAGCTTTGCATTAGGCTACAAGTATTATCTCCCTTTATACTTCATCTCCCTACAAAAAGGAGACACACTCATGGCCGACAGCATCGCCCACGAATTGCGACAAGAAGCTCCATTGCTCGCCAAAGACCCAAACATCGAAAAAGTAAAACAAGTGGAATTGATGTACGAGGGTGGCAATACTCGCTATCGTTACGAAAAAGTGAAGACCTACATATTCATAGACATCATCGTCGTGCTCGCCATACTACTGGCAGCAGCTTACCTCTCCATCTCCCGAATGCGAAAGGCTCGCCGAACCATCAACTGCCTGCACGAGTCGTTGCACCAACTTAAAGATGTGGAGAATGTATCGCTATCTGAACGATGCGAGCAACTGAACCACGACATCACCACGCAACTTCGCAAACTTAGGCGCAGAGACAAGGACATCGAGGAATACAAGACTCAAATCACCGAACTCACCGACATAAGCCAAGGTTTGGTGTTTTATTCGATGGCGATACAAAACCAAAACATCAGTCAGATAGGCAAGCTTGGCATCCGACAATTCCTCGCCAGTTTCAAGATGATAGACGAGAAATACTGCGAACGATTAGACAACTACGACTTGAATCCATCGCAATGCCTCTTCTGTATCCTCTACCATATCGGCAAGACCGATGAGGAAGTGATGCAAATCTTGCAATACTCCCTCTCGAATGTAAGGGTAAGAAAATCCAGAATCAAGGGAGACGCAAGCTTAGAAGCGTTCGATGAAATCATCAAATAACACCTTCACATAAGCCTTTTGTGATGTTCCGAATACCCAATGGAACATTACAAAAGGCTTATTTTATGAGTTTTTCTATTTGATAATCTACTCATTATCAGCCCATATCACTCTCATCGCTTGTAATTCCAATTTGCCTATCTCAATAGTTACTATTACCTTTGCAGTCAAATTACAAGAATAAACTTAGAATACATAATTTTAGAGACAGATGAAACAAACAGACAAATTCATGGCGTCGTCCTTCTGGCGCAGCCTATTGTTTACATTTATAAGTCTTACGACTTGCCTTGGCATTCAAGCCAAGAAGGAGCAGGAAGCTGTCTCTCCTTTCATTCAGAAAGGAGACAGTTGTATGAACGAGCATGATTCCCAACACGCAGTTTTCTATTATAAACAACAACTTGCCAAGTATCCACAGGACTTGGAAACTCGGCGCAAGCTTGCATCTTGTTTTCGAATGAGAGGCGACAGCAAGCAGTGTGTCGCCGTGTTGGATAGCATCCCCACAGACAGCCTCAACCATGAAGACTTGCGTATGTTTTTCTATTCCTATCTCAATCTAGGCGACAATAAAAATATCGGACTATACGGCTGGCAAATCAGCATGAAATATCCCAACGATAGCGAAGTATTCGCCGCTTTGCTCTCCCACTGGAACAACATAGGCAAGCCGGAAACCGTGTCCGCCCTAGCCTTGTCATACGTACAAAAGCAAGACTCCACCAACATTTTCATCAACAAGGAACTGGCTTACTCCCTCTACTTGCAACTGAGATACGACCAAGCCATCCCTATGTACAAGAAGCTGATAGCCCAAGGATTCGACAACTTCGAGTCAAATCTCGTCATGGGATTGTGCTACTATAATCTTGAAAATTACAAGGAAGCCTATCCTTACCTGCAGAAATCTGTGGATTTGAAGAAGGACAACCCCAATATGAACAGTCTCTTCTATCTTGGCATGACATGCAAGAAGCTTTCGGAAAAGGAAAAAGACATCGCAAAAAAAATCAAACTCAGTTACGATGCCATCAAGTACCTGGAGCAATCGGTAACGGTTGCCTATCCTCGCAGCCGTGGTCTTTACGTGAACCAGCAACTTGGCGAACTTTACTACAAGAATCTAAATTACGAAAAGGCTGGTCATGCTTTCGCCCAGTGCATAGAGTATGATGACGAGGACGATCCTCACAATTACTACAATGCCGCCCAAATGTACATCGCTGCTAAGATGAAGCCACAAGCCAAGCTCTATCTACAGATGTTCTTGGAAAAAGCTAACAAGCTAAACGACGAGAAAGAGAAGGCGAAGCTGACTGCAAAAGCAAAAGAACAACTCAAAAATACATAAACTAGTTCATCCCTTATCAGGAAACAAAATAACAACATAAAATCACATCAATATGAAAAGAATCACAACATTTCTTGCAGCCATATTTATTGTATGCAACTTGATTGCCAAAGACAACGAGGAGGGGAATGTCATCAACATTGACAAGGTGAAATATCGCATCTCCTACACATGCAAGATGGCACCTGACACCACCAAAACCCCATACAACTATTGGGAAAGCGAAACAAGACTAGACATCGGTAACAAAACCACCCATTTCTATGACAGAATCAAGCAACTCAAAGACTCCATCAGGACAGAACAAGACAAAACTGGAGTGCATGATACGAGGAAGCTGCCCAAAGGAGGAATCCTCTCATGGGAATTTTATAAGAACTATCCATCAGATGGAGAAACGTCATTCTTGGACAGGATTGCAAGTAACTATTACATCTGCATCGAGAAAATCGAAGTTCCTAACTGGGAGATTATCCCAGACAGCACTACCTCCATCATTGGCTACAAATGCCAATTGGCAAAGACTTCGTTCAAGGGTAGAACTTGGTATGCTTGGTATTCAGAAGACATTCCGCTGAACGAAGGTCCTTGGAAGCTATATGGATTGCCTGGTCTTGTACTTCGTGCCTACGACCAAAGAAAACAATACATATTCGACGCAATAGGGATGGCTACACTTAATGGCTCTACTAACATCATTTTCATCAAGAAGGAAAGGGAGAGAATAACTCAAAAGGAATTGAGAGAAGCCAAAAACAAGTTTGATGCTGTAGAAACGCTCCATGCTGTGGAGAAAAAAACAGGCATAGTTTCAAAGGGTTTACCAGCAGCAGCCATCAAAGCTTTAAACAGAAGACTCAAAGGAAATCCTATCGAACTGCAATAAAAAAATACTTCGCAGACATGGCAAAAAACTTTTTCGTTTACCTTCTTCATTTATTATCGTCTATACAATAGACGTTAAAAGCACTGTTTTTTTTGCAGAGTGCCACAAAATGTGTAACTTTGCAAGCAGATTAATAGAAAAATATAGAATTATGAAGAAAATGATCTTAGCACTTACAGCCCTGCTCTTCACGGGAAGTGCAGCTGTAAAAGCACAAGTCGAGACGAGAACCGTCGTGCGCTCCACCATCTCAGGAGGCAAAAAGGGAGAAATCGTGAACATTGACAACGCCAAGTACCGTATCACCTACGAGGCAAAATGGGTGAACAACACATCCATCAAGCCTTTCATCTACACAGACAGCGAGATGCGTCTGGACATCGGCGAAAAAGTAACCAACTTCTATGACAGAACGAAACAGGTAAAAGATTCACTCATGCAAGAAAAGGTGAAGACAGGAAACTTCGACTTCTCCGACCTGCCTAAAGGTGGATGTTTCCCTTTCTCTTACTACAAGAACTATCCAACTGCGGGCAAATCCATCCAGTTAGAATCTGTAGGAACCACCGATTACCAATGCACCGAGAACGTGGAGACTCCCGACTGGCAGCTAATCCCAGACAGCACAGCCGACATCATCGGCTACCATTGCCAGCTTGCCAAGACCCAATTCAAAGGTAGAACTTGGTTCGCTTGGTATGCAGAAGATGTACCTTTGCAAGAAGGACCATGGAAGTTGATAGGATTGCCAGGGTTGATTCTGAAAGCATACGACGAAAACAAGGAATATACATTCACTGCCGTGGGCATGAGTACATTGAAGACTCCATCTCCCATCACGATTTCCAAGAGCAAGAGAGAAGAGATTAGCCAAAAAGATCTTAGACAGTTCAAGGAGAAATTCACTCCTAGCATGGTATTGGAAGGCATAGACCTCAAGAACGTCAAAGTGCAAGACGAAAAGGGTAACCCTGTAGATATGAAGAAAGTCTTGAACCGAAAGAACGTTTTCAATTCTATCGAGTTAGAATAATAAAAGAATAATATCAAACGATGAAACAGATAATATCTCAGAAATATCAATATTTGGCGATAAGGACAGAAAGCAGTACCTTTGCCATTGCTCAACAGAAAAAAGGCATCAGCAATATGAATAGGAAAAGAATTATTATCGGTTTCATCGCAATTTTCCTCTTGCTCTGCATCCCTATGGCGATGCAAGGCAAGAAGAGCTATACTCCATTTTTACTCAATGACGATGATACACCAACTGAGATTCGAGGCTATGTGGAGGATTCCTTGACCCACAACCGCCTCGCCAACGTGTCCATCACGTTGCTCCGCAATGGCAAACCCTTGAAATTTACCCGAACCAAGGAGGACGGAACCTTCGTGCTCCCGATAGCCGAGAAGCAAGCAAATGATAGGTTGCAAGCCACATTTATGGGCTACAAGAAAACAAAAATGGCGATTTCATCGGATAAAGAGACTATCATCAGTATGGCTTCCACCGCTTTCGTCCTAAAGGAAGTACAAGTGAAAGGCTCTCGTATTACAGGTCGCGACACCATCTCCTTCGACCTCACTCGCTTCGCCAACGAACGAGACAACTCCCTGAAAGACGTATTGAAAAAGCTCCCGGGTGTGGATATTGAGAAAAACGGCCGCATCAACTACAATGGCAAGCCTATCAACCGATTCACCGTGGAAGGTCTCGACCTAACGGGCGGCAAATACAACCAACTGGAAGAGAACATCAAGGCAAAAGATGTAAAAAAGGCCGAAGTCATCGAGCATGACCAACCCATCAAGGCTCTCCAGAACAAGACTTTCACCGATAACGTGGCGATGAACATCGCCCTCAAGGACAGTGCCCGCGACAAGTTCATGCCTACCATCAAGCCTTACGTGCTCGTTGGCAAGCCAACCACCGTGGGCGGCAATCTCAACATCATGCAGATAGGCAAGAAAAAGCAGATGATGTATGATGCCACTTACGATAGAAGTGGCAAAAACTTGGGCAATGACTTCGATTTGCTCGCCTCATACAGCGGCAGACTCTCGGCTGCAACCCTTCCGTCATGGCTCTCCACGCCAAGTCTCGATGCCCCGATAGATGAAGAACGCCTGCGTTTCAACACCTCGCAAAAGTACTCCATCAACCACATTAAGAAGAACAAGCAGGATGCCGAGAGCCGCATCGAGGCGAACTATGTACGCCAAGTGATTCGCCAACAGCGAGAGAACACCTCCATCTACGACCTAGGAGGAGACGCTCCTATCTCCACCACCGAGCGAAACCACAAGACAATGATCAGCGATGCCTTCAACCTGGAATACGAAAACAAAGTGAACCAAGCCAGCCACTACGGCAACGAACATCTCAGCCTCAACGCCGCACAGAACGACGGCCTATCGAACATCAACGACACGCTTACCCAGCGCATTCGTATTCCTCGCATCAACATCGCCGCCAACATCTATCGCCTCTTCGTTTGGAAGAAGAGCCAACTTTCTTGGAAATCCGTTGCCGACTACCATCATGGTGTAGCCGACCTCTATGTGAATGACGACCGCAACCGCATTCGCACCAATCTGTGGCACACCGCCTATGCCTTGGCTTGGCAAAAGAACCGATTCCATTGGACACAAGAATACCGAGCAAGCCTTGACATCAACAACCTCTACGCCAAGAGCCAAGAAAGCAACTATGGCAAGAACCCAGGAAACACCGATGAAATCGGCAAAAACAGCGAATCCATCGACAGGAATTCCGATGAAATCGGACAAAACTGCTTGAATATCACAGGCAAGTTTACCCCATTTTGGCAATACAAGACCGATGATTTCCGCATTTCATTCTCTCCAGACATGGTTTGGGAGCGCTTCACGCATCCACAAAAGACGCTTTTCGCTGTATCTCCATACCTCTATCTCTACAAGAAACTGGACTTCCGCCGAGAATTGACTGCATACATGGGATATAACACCTCCACAGGTTCTGCCGCATATTATGCCTTGAATCAATACAGGAAGAGTTATCGATCCTGGTATCAGTCGAGCGACATCATCCCGATAACCCGTTCGCTCTACGGCAAGTTGAGCTACGACTACAAGCGTCCTATCAAGGAAATATTCCTGTCCGTATCCGTGAATGGAGGCAGATATTGGATGAACACCGCCACAGACCTCCGCATCGTGGACAGCAACTACTATACTTCCCTGTACAAACAAGACAGCAAGAGCGACAACATCGGTGGTTCGCTCTATATCTCCAAGGGGTTTTATGACTTGCATCTGAAGACCCGCCTCACGGCAGAATATGCTTACAGCAAGGGCGAGCAATACACCAACCATCAAGCCATCAGCTATGAGAGCAACAACTATACGCTGAAGCCATCCATCGACTTCTCGCCTTCTTGGTGCCAGTTCAGTTACGAGGGAGAATTCTCCTTTTACAACTCAAAGCGTCAAAAAATATCGAATTCATCGCTCTTTGACTGGAAACAGAGTCTCTCTGCCACTGCCACCATCAGCCATGTGGACCTCACCTTCTCACTCGTTCATTACCACAACGAACTGCAAGAAGGCAACAAGCTCAACTGTTTGCTGGGCGATGCCTCGGCAGTATGGCGCATGAAAAAGCTCCGCCTTTCGGCAGAGCTTCGCAATATCTTCAACAAAAAGAGTTATGTGGAAACCACGTATAGTGGAGTAAGCACCTTGACGGATAGTTACTATTTGCGCCCAAGAGAGTTGATGCTTACAGCGCAATATTCCTTCTAACATACTATCCTATAACATACTAAAGGAAATAACGTCATTATCCAAAAGCGGTAATGACGTTATTTATTTACTTCGCCGTTTCTTTAGAGCTCCTCTTGTCTCTTCGATAACTGCGATAATCGTCCAGAGGAATCTCCACATCAGGTTCCACCAACTCTCCCTCACGAGGCAAGGCGAACTTCTGGTACTTGATGTTCAAGCCACGCTCTATCCACATACTCTCATAGTAGGTCTGGATAGAGAGAATCTTGCGGGTTTCCTCATCGATACCCTCCTGATGGTAAAGGTCTTCGGTGCGGAAGAGCACAGGTAGATGATTGCCATCCACCATATAAGTGGTGTAAGTGAAGAGGAAATTAGAGTCCGTCTTCAAGTGGATGATACCGCCATCCACGAGGAAGTGGCGATAACGATTCATAAAGTAAGTAGAGGTAAGACGCTTGCGAGGGTTCTTCATCTGAGGGTCGGAGAAAGTGAGCCATATCTCCTGCACCTCGTCCTCGGCGAAGAAACGGTCGATAATCTCGATGTTGGTACGGAGGAAAGCCACATTTTTCTGTCCTTCCTCTATCGCCTTCTTGGCACCCGTCCACATACGAGCACCCTTGATATCCACGCCGATGAAGTTCATCTCAGGATAAAGTTTGGCAAGTTCCACGGTATATTCACCCTTGCCACAACCCAACTCCAAGACGATAGGATTGTCGTTGTGGAAATACATCTCACGCCACTTGCCCTTCATGTCGAAAGGCACGTCATCTACCACACTATAAGGATACTGGAACACGTTCTCGAAACGCTCCATATCCGCAAACTTAGCTAATTTTCCTTTGCTCATTGATTATTCTTATTTTCGTTTTGGCTACAAAGGTACAAAAATTATAAATACTCTTATTATAAATACATTTATAATTTTTGATATTTAACCAAAAAGGTAATGCCAAGCCATACGCACCTTATATCCTTTCTTATATTCTTCATCTGTCTTAATTTCCCAGTTCCAACTGGTTTTTCACCAAACCATAGTAAGCACCATGTTTCGCCGTGAGCGATTCGTGGTTGCCTACTTCCACCACCTTGCCATGATCCAGCACGATGATTTGGTCGGCATTCTTCACCGTACTCAGGCGATGAGCCACTATCACCACTGTCTTGCCTTGGTAGAATTTGTCCAAATTCTCCACTATATTTCGCTCATTATTGGCATCCAGCGAGTTCGTAGCCTCATCGAGGAAGATGTAATCGGGATTCTTATACACCGCCCTCGCTATCAGGATGCGTTGTTTCTGTCCTTGGCTCAATCCCACTCCATCACGACCAATCTTTGTATTGAACTTCAGCGGCAATGCCATCACGTAATCCTTGATGCAAGCAATCTCGGCTGCTTTCATCAATCGCTCTTGGTTAACTTCCGCATCATCCACGGCAATGTTGCGCTCGATGCTCTCAGAGAAGATGACACCCTCTTGCATCACTACGCCGCATTGTCTGCGCCACCATTTCTTGTTGAGCTGGTTGATGTCGGTTTCGCCAATCGTGATTTTGCCTTCCAATACCGAATAGTAACCGAGCATCAATCGGATGAGCGTGGTTTTCCCACTACCCGATGCTCCCACTATTGCCGTCACCTTGCCTTGCGGGATATGAATATCCACCCCGTCTATCGTTTTTCGGAGAGCATGAGGATCATACTTGAACATAATATGGTCGATATGAATGCCATCCTCGGGAGGGTCAAGGTTCGTCTTCAATCCATCTTTTCCATTCTCATCATCCATCTGGTGAATCTCATTGATTCGCTCCAAACTAATCTTCACATCTTGCACGGAATAGAAGAAGTTCATGAGTTGCTCCACTGGCGAGTTGAGCTGTCCGATGATATATTGCACGGCGAGCATCATACCCAAGGTCATCTGACCATGGATAACAGCTGTAGCTGCCACCACCGTCACCACGATGTTCTTCACCTCGTTGATAAAGATGCTTCCTGCCTCCTGTGTCTGCTGGAGTTTGAGGGATTTCTGCTGCACCTTGAAAAGGTTGACCTGAGTCTCCTCCCACTCCTTGCGCTTACGTTGTTCGCAATCCTGCAACTTGATTTCTTGCATGGAGGTGATAAACTCGTATGTTCTGTTGTTGTTGATGGCTTGCTGTTCGAAGAGTTCATAGTCGAGCACCTTTCTTCGACTCAGGAAGAGTGCCATCCAGCCACCATATAAAACACTACCCAACAAGAAGATGGTAAACACCACCTTATTATATATAAAAAGCACCACCGAGAACACCACAAAGGTGAGCATGGCGAAAGTGATGTTGAGCGTCTGCTGAGTTAGGAAGTTATTCACACGGCTATGGTCATTCATACGCTGCATCAAGTCGCCCATCAACTTTGTGTCGAAGAACGACATCGGGAGTTTCAAGAGCTTGATGAAGAAATCGCTCACCAAGGAGATGTTGATGCGCATGGAAATACGGAGCAAGCACCATCGACGGGCGAAGTCTATCGCTGTTCGACTGATGGTGAGCATCAACTGTCCCAAGAGAACGAGCCAGATGAATCCGATGTCTTGGTTCTTGATACCAACATCCACGATAGATTGGGTTAGGAAAGGCAACACAAGTTGCAAGGCACTTCCCACTAGCAATCCTAGAACTATCCAAGAGAAAGATTTGCGATATTTCTTGAAATATCCGAAAAGAAACTTGAAGGACCGTTGTTCCTTCCGCCTAACCTCCCCTTCCATCTGATAGGTAAAGAAAGCTGGAGTGGTCTCGAAGAACATGGCGATGCCCTTGTCCTCACCATTAGAGTGAGTGCTTATCCAATGCTGCTTGAACTCTTCCAAATTATAAGTTGTCTTTCCCTTACCAGGGTCAGCGATATAGAACTTCTTACCCTTCTTCACCTTATATAATACTACGAAGTGATTTTGGTTCCAATGAAGGATGCAAGGAAGCGGAGTCTCGCTTAGTTCCTCTATCGTAGCTCGCACCGAAACCGTTTGGAATCCCAATATTTTTGCCGCCTCGTTGATGCCCAACATGGAGACCCCCTCGGTCGTAGCAAAACAAATCTTCGACAGAGAGTCCAATGAGTACTCCCTGCCGAAATATCTACATATCATTTGCAAGCATGTGATGCCACATTGCATGCTGTCGTGCTGATGTTCAATCTTTATATGTGCCATTACTAAAAATGAAAGAATATTGACATTAATATCGTTCTGCCTCGCAACTGGTATTGTTTGCTCATGCGAGTCAAACCCGAATAAACAGTGTAGCCATAGGTATGCTGATTGAAGAGGTTGAGAGCTGTAAGACTCAACTCTACTCCTCCCTTTAGACTATAACTTGTTGAAGCATCGGCAAGGAACAGGTTCTTGTGCTGATTCTCTGATACTTGGTTGCAATAATGCTCGCCTTGCAATTTGATGAACCATGGTTTGAGAAGATGGAGGTTGCAGGTGAGATTCTGGGCTAGGGATGTGGAGGAGGACTTGAAGTCGATAGTCTTCAAAGTCATACCGTCCTTACCCCAGTTGAACTCATAAGTGAAGTTCAACCAATCCACTGGTCGCCCATTCCATTTCGCAGTCAAAGTATAGTGGTCGGAAATGTATCGGTCGGAGGAATAATTTTCCCCTACGGAACTCTGCTTCATATTTCCCTCAAACTTCATATAGTCGAAAGCTACGCTCACCATACCATGCATGAATCCCAAACCCTTGCTCATTCTTCCACCAGCCATCAAGTTATTTGTCTTGCTCTTTTCTAGTACATAAGAGTTGATGATGTATTCGTCCACAAAATCACGGGCGGTTGTAAGATGGCTATTCATCCAACTCTTAGTTAGATAAGCATTGGCGAAGAAGGTAGCTAGAGGACGCTTGTAGTCCAAGGACAACGATACATTCTTGTTTCTATCAGCGGTATAATCCACCAAGCCACGATAAAGATTGCGATAATCGTGGAGTATCAGCCCTTGGTAAAAATTCTGCTCGTTTATCTCTCGCTGTGAGATGCCTCCCGACAAGGTGAGCTGCAAGCGAGAAGTGAGATAATAATTGATACTCAAACGAGGAGATACCTGCGCCTTGTAAGCGTTGTGAGAATCTGCCTCCAAATAGCTCTTATAATAATAAGGTGTATAAGCCACAGGCATTTGGAATCGGATATGCCAACCATGTTGGTTATACTCAGCCTCTGGCGAAGCATAGGCTCTCACGTAAGTCATACGCTCATCATTTCGCAGAGTATTTGAATATTCTGTTCGTTGATTATCTTGCTCTTCACTTTGCCCAATTCCTAAAAGACTCTCCATACCGTCCAAATGACTCTTCATAGTACGGCTCAATACCATCAGCCCCATTTTCATACTCACAGTAAAAGGTTTGAGGTAAAAGCCAAGCGAGGTATTAGTATGACTGAAGAAAGCTGCAGAACGAACCGACTGATATTGCGAGTTATCTCTTTGCGACAAGCCATCGCTTGCCAAGGCTTCGTTCTTTCGCTCCACCTCCAAGGAATGCGGGGTTATCATATAGGCATTGTAACTACTGAAAGTATAGGCTCGCTTGCCACTTCGCTGCAACAACTCAAACTTATCCGATACCTTATAGCTAGGCAGTTTTGCCATTTGCAGATTTGGATAAGAGCCAGCCATATTGAGGGAAATGTCATTCCAAGCCAAGTCGGTGGAGAGGCGGTTGGTAAGATACGACTTCTCACTGTTCGATGTCAAGGTAATGTCTGCCACCAATTTGTTTTGCTTCTGCTTGGCTTGTTCATCTTCCTCGTTCACAATGGTCGAGTCGTTGAGAAAATATTGTGTATTGCTCCGTGAGGAGGAGAACAAACGATCGTGGGTATAGACGATTTGCGAAGAGAGATCCGTGTTCTTGCCGAGTGCCCAGAGGTTGTTTGTAGTCAACACATGTGTTTGGTTCTTGCGAACACGAGAATCAGAAATGTCTGTCAGTCTATCGGGCGTTACATCTATGTAATCCTTCAACTGATAATTGTTTGATAAGACACCACTGCCATCATCAGAGAACAAGAGGTTGCCCTCACGTGTCACATCCGTACCTACATTGTTACTTTTGAAGGTATTGAGCGATTGTGTTTTCTTGGTAAATCGCATCAAAGCCATTTCGCCCTCACAAACATTCAATCCTGTACCTCCATCCTTTTGTTCAAAACCACCACCAACTTTTAGTGTTCCTACCAAACGACTTTTCGCTGATTCCTTCAGCTTGATGTTGATGGCAGGGTCTTGCGAGAACGACATATCTTCCAAAGCCTTGATAGGCTGATGGTTGGTCATCACCTCCACAGAGCCTACATCATTCTGATGGATATTATTGGTGGCAATAGAATAGCGTCCACCAAGCATATCATGGCCTTCGATATAAAACTTATTGATAGCCTTACCATTGTACTTAATTTCGCCATTGTCTGATACTTCCATACCAGGCATTTTCTTTAGCACATCGGCAAGGCTCTTGTCGTTGGCATCTGCAAAACTAGCCACGTTATAAGTGATGGTATCACCTCTTTGTCGAATGCTTGGAGCTTTCACCACGACATCTTTCAGTTTTGTAGCCTGCTCGGTCAAGAGTACATCATATTGGGCAGTATCCTTTGACAAAGGGATAACTTTCGTGGCATATCCCATCATGGAGAAATGCAGCACGTTGTTCCCTTCAGGCATAGCGTTAAGATTTATCTTATAACTTCCATCTTCTTGCGTCTTGGAAAATTTCAAAATTCTATTGCCCCCCTTTGGTCGGATAGTTACCATCACTCCCTGCAATCCCTTTCCTGTATAGGCATCCTCGACCTTACCCGACAAGGTAACCTGCTGGGCATAAGTTAAGGTATTTGCAAAAATCAAACATATTAATACTATCAACTGTCTCATACTTTTTCTTCTAGGGAATAAATCATACATAAATCTAGTAACACATAAGGCAAATCTGTTAGAGAATAACAAGAAGGAAAACTTCTATTGTTTATCCAGACCATAGGTACCTGCTTTTCATTTGCCATAGCTTCTAATTGCTTGTTAAATATTTCCAAAATTGCCTCTATATCCGTTGACGACACTTCAATCTTTGCCTGTAAGCCTTTTATTGATTTCTTCTTATACCAATATTTTAAAACTGCAAGTTTTCTATTCGTATCTTCACCACTAGCCAAATACCGATACAGATAGAGCTGAGGCAAATTTACTTCATTAACAGATGTGGCTTTCACCCCATCAAAGTAGATTTGCCAATTAATATAATCAGGATATTTATAAAGCAACTCTATCATTTCAAAGGCTACCTTCATACAGGTCTTACACCATGGACTCAAATAAGTTGTAATAGTCAACGGTGCTTTGGAGTTGCCAAGCGTTATTGAGTATTCATTTGACGGAAGCATCGATTTTGTCATAAAAAAATGTCCTAAAACACTCTGCATTCGTTTTATTCGCAATTCGTTTATTCTTGTAGAGAAAGTTTGTTGCTTAATATTAGCATAATATTCGCACATATAAAGGAGACCACTACTAACCAAGACAACCATCAGAAAAAACAATCCTTCATCTAACGGGACATATGAAGGAATACCACTAACAGGAAATGCCAATGCTCCATTTACAACAATAACACCCATTATCGCCAAGCATAAGAGACAAAACCGTCTAGCAAACAGTTGATAAAATATAGACACGATAGCTAACAGCAACAGTACTATCGAGGTCATAGACAACCAATCATAGATTACTGAAGGATTAGGACTACTAACAGCCAGCACTGTAGCCAAAGTACAAGAAATGAAATAAACAAACCCCATTCGTCCCAAATTAACCTTACGAAATAGCACACCCCAGCGTTCTAAGTCCAACTTCTGACAGTCAAACCTTGAATTGGCTATACAAAAATGTTCAAAAATATTATAATAAGGCGAAGAGGATTGTAGCATTACCCCTAAACAAAGAATGCCTCCCATCAAATCTAATACACAATTGACACTTGCCAACGCTGGCAAATGCAGATTGATTAAAACCAAAACTACTATACTAAGTAATAGAGAAAAATATAGAAAAGCCTTGAAACACTTTGTCTCTTGCTTTTTTCCTTTGATACTCTCTAAAGCGATAACAATCCCGGTCCATTCTTGCTTAAAATCACTTGCAGAAACTACTCTTTTAAGCCTTCCTTCATAATAAACGGCATAAGTCTCTGTTATTTCTTTCACAAAGACAAACGATTCTTTACCATCTCGGTTCAATTGTCCCAAGAATGGCTTACCCCATTTTAAAGTAGAATCATTATCAGCTCTAAACACAGTAGCCTTAGCCCCCAAACAAGTATAAGCCTGAACTATCGACAGTGCTGAAATATTCGTTGGACAAGACAACAAACATAATTGCAACTCCTCCACACTAAAATGTACAGAAGCTGCATTCAGATGTTTAGAAAGTATTTCCACCAAATAGGTTAAATCCGTTTTTCTCATTATACTATACTTATTCTCTTTCTATTAAGTCATACTTCAAGGCTTCATCTGCGATACCCAAAGATATTCCTGTAGAAGCCTCATCTATACTATTTTGATTTTTCAAATACTTGTTTTTAGACAATAAGAAAACTTTCCTACTTGTATGCTGGAAATGTTTAAATTTCTTGTCAAGTACGCCAAAAGTAATTGGTGTCGCCCTAACTTGTTGCATTCCATTGATACAAAAATAGTATTGCTTTCCCAAATCATATACTTCCATGATTAACCCAGGGAGACCACAAAATTTCCATGGGCCATCACTTGTAGGAATATCCAAGGCAAACCAAGCAGTCCATTGCCTTCCTCGGAAGTAGCAAGCTGCCTTTTGACATTCATAACCAAGAACAATCTTCATGCTATCACTTTCTATATTCCACTCCTGTGAGTTTAAAGAATCATCATAAAGATAATATTGCCCTAACAAAAAATCGGTAACAGTTACCTTTCCCTGCGGATAATTCTTGTAGATGGTTGCAGTCATTCTGCGGTGTGGTATGGCATTGTGCAATTGCTTTCCTTTCAATCCTTTCCCAATAGCTTCTGTCAAAAAGCTATCCCATTGTTTATCACCATTAGGAGCAGCCATCAAAGAGTCACACTGATAAGTATAATAACTATAACATTTAGAGCATTCAGCTCCGATTTGCAGATAAAGCAAGTCTTCCTTACGCTGTTGTTCTCCAGGCAGCGTATCCGTGAGATATTCATATGCATAGCTACACAACAAATTAGCAGCATCTATCTTCTTATTTTGTGCAAAACCAACAAGCCCGAAAGTCAAAAATAGAAATGCGAAACACTTTCTTTTCATGATTTCTCAATACAGGTTGCAGCCTACACTTCCAATAAAGCACAGGCTGCAACATTTGACATTACATGCAATTTCTATGATAAGCCTCAACGGCATTATCAAAGTTCTTATCATCCATTTCACACTCGCGCATCATCTTCTTGAGCTGAGCGCAATACTCTGCACGTGAGATGCCACCAGCAATAGCCTGCATCTCAAACAAATTCATTTTCTCCATGACTTTTATATTTAAAATTAAATAATACTATTTTTCTAATTTTATTTTACAAACATTCTAATGATTTATATTTCCATGATTTAGCCCCAACTTTTTCTATCTTTGGAATCTCTATACCCTGTAGTTGCGTTTGTGCCTGGAAATCTCCAAAAAGAAATTCATATTGTTTCTTCAAAAAACTTTTATATGTCGTCTTCTCAAACTTGTTGTTTCCAACGTAAGTCTTACTAAGGACAATCGGCTCTTTTGACACACTTTCCATACCAAGTAGTTTAAAAGCATGGCCATTATCTTCCGAAGTAGCCTCCATTATCAGTCCAGGCAATCCACATAATTTCCAAGGTCCATCAGTTATCGGAATATCCATAGCAAACCATGCCGTCCAACAATGACCTCGATAATGACAGACTGCTTTTTGGCACTCATGACCCAAGATAAATTTAGAAGAATCTTGCATTACCCAATTTTGAGCAAATAAAGAATCTTCATAAATATAATCTTGCAACAGTAAACCATCAGTTACCGTCATCTTTCCCTTTGGATAGTTTTTGTACACATAAGCTTTCATCCTTTTATGAGGCCATTCCGTTTTACTATTTATTGCCGCATTAATTTGCTGATGAAGTATTCTATCTCTGTTAGGAGAAGCAAATATCGAATCAACCTGCATACTATAATAACTATAGCATTTGGACACATTCTTGCCTATCAGGAGCACAAGCCAATCCTTAGCAGTTCTCCCAGACAAAGAATCCTCTACATAAGTATAGTCATATTGACATTTCAGATAAGCCTCATCTATTTCCTTTTGGGCATAACAATGCCCAATCCCAGCAATGGCGACAATTGTTAACGCCGCCAAATATAATATTTGGCGGCATAACAACTTATGCACAATACTTATTCCATGCATACTTGGCACCTTCTTTTGCACCATCATCCAAATCACAATTAGCCATAATTGTACCTAACTGCTTACAATACTCTTTCTGTGAGATGCCACCAGCAATAGCCTGCATCTCAAACAAATTCATTTTCTCCATAACTTTTTTCTTGTTTAAAATTAATATTCTATCTGATTCTATTCTCTTTCTATCAAGTCATAATTACGCTGAGAATCTGACGAATCCAGTGATATTCCTGTCATCGCCTCATTTATGCTATTTGAATTACGAAAGTAATTATATTTAGATTTTAGAAAATCTTTTCTTTCTATTTTTATCCGTTTTCGATTAAAAACATCAAATACAATAGGGGAGTCAGCTACTTTCTGCAATCCCTTTATACAAAAATATTGCTGTTTCCCTTTATCATATACTTCCATTATCAACCCAGGAAGACCACTAAACTTCCAAGGACCATCACTAATTGGAACATCCAAAGCAAACCATGCAGTCCAAAAACGGCCACGGAATTTACAAGTTGCCTTCTGACAGTTATAGCCTAAAATATTTTTAAGACTATCTCCGTCTATAACCCAATTCTGATTACCCAAGCTATCATCATATACATAATATTGAGACATAAGATAATCTGTCACTGTCATCATATTATCATGAGGATAATTTTTATAAATACATGCGGTCATTCGCTTATGTGGAAAAGAACTAGTCATATATCCTTCTCGCCTAATCGCTTCTTTAAACAATGCACGAAATTTTGCTTTGCCATCCACAGTAGATTTTAAAGAATCCGACTGATACGTATAATAGCTGTAGCATTTTGAGACATTCTTCCCAATAGTAAGAAAGAGCAAATCTTCTTCTTTCCTATCATTCTTTATTGTATCTTTCGAATAACAATAATAATAAGAGCACAAAAATTGCCCATAATCTATAACCTCATTCTTAGCTTGCAAACAAAGCCCATAAAAGAATAATACCGACATACTTATTAAAATCCTCATAACACCTAATTTTTAGAATGAACAGCCTCAATACCCGCTAAAAGATATTGAGACTGTTACATAGATTTCTACTTAGCAATTCTGTGCAAATGATTTAGCAGCCGCTTTCTTTTCACTTTCAGTAAAATTGCCCCAATTGTCTGCAATAATTGCGTCTAACTCTGCGCAATACTCTTTAGCTGAGATTCCACCTGCAATGGCTTGCATCTCAAACAAATTCATTTTCTCCATAACTTTTACATTTTAGAGTTTTATACCATGTTAACTATCTTGGAAGACTACGTGCTTCTCTGAAGGTACGCCTTTGAACAGTGAGGTCTGCAAATAATATCGTCGACTTTATTATTTTTCTTACTTCAATGACTATCCCCAAATGATGTCATTACCATCAGGTTCTTCGTCACCATCGATGTAAAACCATTTTCCATCAGGAGCACGCCACCAATAGCCGCCACCTAGAATTTGACTTTGTTCTTGCTTTTTTAATTTATACATACCTTATACCTTAGTTTGATTAATTTTCTGGCTGCAAAATTATCTCATTTTGTTCAAACCGCCAAACTTTTCACATCAAATCTCACATCATTTTTACCCCCCCCAGATTATGATGTAAAAATGATGTAAGAAAATGCACTTCTTTGAAAAATTATTTGTATTTTTGCATTTTTAAAGTTAAATATTAAAATACTAAGTATGAAAAAGTATTATAGCATAACAATTTTAGCTCTTTTTGTTGTTACCTTGTTACAAGGATACAATGTGTCTTTGCAATACAAGGACTATATCCATAATAAAACCGACAAGATAAACTCTGAACTAAAAGTTTCTATTGACGAAGAATATGCAACCCGAGCACACAAGAACAATCATTCACATAAAGATGGGAAGCAACGAGTATACTACAAGGTAATGTCAGAAGAAGATTTTCAGGAAGCAAAGCCTAAAAAGAAAGACATTATTGATTTTAACGAAATCAATATTCAAGATTTAAGAGACAAAGGTATCACTGAGACCGAATCCGAAGCTATGGGATTATTGACAAAAGATATACTTACTGCCAAGGGTAATCCTATCAATCTTAAGAAACTCTCCCAAATATTCAAAAAAAATCTAAATGAGGATTTTTCATATACCTTATTAATTTTAGACGAGAACAAAAAGGTCATTACGACTTATGGACAAACAAAGGATATTGAGAGTTGGCAAGCCAGCAAGCCTATTGCCATAGGTCTCAAACCTATTTGTTTTGTACAAGTTATGGTTGATATTACCCCATCTTCTTTCATCATAAATTCTGTAGAGACTCTAATCTCGTCCATACTGCTAGCCCTCATTATCGTCTTTTGCATAGGATACCAGATGACGGTTATCAGATACAAGGAAGACCTTCTGAGAAATCGTGAGGTTAGTCTTCATGGAACTGTACATGACCTGAAAGCACCATTGGCAAGCATTTTGCTAAAGTTGGGATTCATCAAAGATTGCATCAAGGATGCTGACTTGCAAAAGATGATAACTTCTTCTGAAAGACAAATTAAGCATCTTGCCAATACTATCAAGACGATACTGATTACATCTAAGGCTAGTGATAGCAAGCTAGTTATCAACAAAGAGCAAGTTGATATCATCAATCTAACGCAACTAGCGCAAGAACAAATAGACATCAACTATGCTAGCAAGCCACACACCATCGGTATCCACGACCATCGTGCAAATAATGCACCAGTGTATGCCGATAAGTATTTGATAGAAAATGTGATACACAATCTGATGGAAAATGCCGTTAAATACTCTGACAAAGAGGCAAACATTGAAGTAAACATCAAACAGGATGAACATTTCACCATTATCAGTGTATCCGACCATGGCATAGGCATCGACAAGAAATATCAAAAGAAGATATTCGAGCAGTTCTATCGCATACCTGCCACACATCATAAGAGCGGTTATGGCATAGGCCTTGCCATGGTAAAATATGCAGTCAAGGCACATGGCGGAACCATCAAGGTGGAAAGCGAACTAGGCAAAGGCAGTACTTTTACGTTCACTTTGCCGCTCAACAAAAGCTACAAATCGTAATGTAAGGAAAAAAAAATAAAACAAAAAATATGGAAAAGATAAAAGTACTATTGGTCGATGACGACCTGGATTTTGGCAACACTGCCGTCTTGCTGCTTCAAAAAGCAGGCTATGAAGTGTACTTTCAAAACACGCTGTTTGGAGTAGAAAGCCTTATCATGAAGTTGTCTCCTAACCTAATCATCCTCGATGTGATGATAGGAGAAGAGAACAGTTTGGAAAGAATCAACGACATCCGACTTGCCGCAGAAGACATCCCTATCATGTGTGTATCTTCATTACATGACCCAGAACTCAAAACTGAGGCTGCCGACAATGGCGCCATGATTTACATCGAGAAGCCATTCGACAGCAGAGAGTTTTTGGGATGGGTAAACCGCTATGCCAAGCGCAAAGATTTCAGCAATTCTCGCATGATAAACATAGGAGACTATACGTTGGATACTGACAGCCGCACGCTTTACCATCAAGGACTGAAAGAGAAGCAACTGGGCAATACTGAGTTTGCGACTCTCAAGCTTTTGTGGCTCAACAAGGGAGAAATTACCCCTCGCCAAGAACTCAAAGATACGGTATGGAAAGGAATACATTGCAGTGACGAAAGCCTCAACAATGTGATGTATAACCTGAGAAGATATTTTGAGAAAGATCCTTCCATCCATTTGGAGACACTGCGTGGCGAGGGATTCAAGATATGGATAGACTAGTAGTATATCCATATCTTCCCCATAACAGGTTTACCCCAAGTTTACCTTTTCTTCGATCTGTGCTGATACTTCTCATTCTGCCTGAATCCCGAAGTATTCATTCAGCTCGGCGATGGCGGCACCATCCGTATTCTGCAAGTCCCTCACCAGCTTGCCCTTCTCCAGCAAGAGGATGCGAGAGGAAATGTCGGCTACGAAGTTGAGGTTATGGCTGGAGATGATGACCGTAGTGCCCTGCTCCTTGCAGATGCGCTGAATCATATGGGCGATGGTCATCTGCGAGGATGGGTCGAGATAGTTGAACGGCTCATCCAACAGCAGCACCTTCGGCTGGATAATCATCGCCCCGATGATGCCCACCTTTTGGCGATTGCCCTGTGAGAAGTCACGGAGATATTTCTTCGTACCCATGATTTCATCGTGCATGAAGCCCTCGAACTGTGCCAAACGCTCCTTCAAGGTCTCATCGTCTATATGATAGACACTGGCGATGAAATCGAAGTATTCCTCTGGGGTGAGGAAGTCGATGAGGAATCTGCCGTCGATGTAACTGCCGGTGTATTCCTTCCAAACCTCACTCTCATTCACCTTCAGCCCGTCGCTCTCCACATAGCCTTCATCTGCCTGTATGAGGTCGAGGATGAGACGGAGCAAGGTGGTCTTGCCCGCTCCATTGTTGCCAACGAGTCCTATCAACTCACCATGAGCAATACCCAAATGCTCGATGTCGAGGACGGTATTGCCATTGTATATCTTCTTGAGATTCTGTATCGTAATCATCTTTTTCTATGTTAAATGTTAAATGTTAAATTGGGCTTACGCATTCAATAGCAAGCTAGTTTTCCATAAACTTCTCCATTCGCTTATACCTATTCTTATAGAACATGGCAGCTATCTTGCCGATAAACCATTTGTGGATAAGCACTGCCACGAGCGCCATTGCCACACAAGAGATGCACCATGCCAGCTCGCCGAAGAAATAATAGATGGCTGTTACCCCACCCAGCGGAACCAAGAAGGCGATACCAAAGAGGTTGATTTTCATGTTGGCTCCCTGCATGCTGAACATTGAGGAACTGAATATCTCCAAACGAGAGGAGAAAAGGCACGTAGGCAGATTGAAGAGATTGACAAACACCGCCAAGCAGAAACCAGAGATGAGCACGACGATTCCGACTCCTGCATCCAAGAACAAAAACGGAAGGGTCAACAACAATGCCACGGCACTCACCAACACATTGAAATAGAAACAGTTTGTCAGCATCTTCCCTATCTTTATCGGTTTCGTCATCAATCCCTGAAAGAAGTTTGCCTCCACGCCGAAAGTCCATTGCGACAAGACCACCGATGGCAGGAGTATCGCACCAACCACATACAAGGTTACCATCGCATCCTTTCCACCCATTTCGCTTGAGGCCTCCGAAGGAAGCAAGGCAAACATATAAGCGTCAAACAGGAATATGGCACTGATAAGTATGACCATATTACGGATACGCTTCGCTCTCATCGTACCGATATATTGCAAACTAAAGAGACTGATATGGTTGAAGCCACGGAACTTGGAGACCTTATGCTTCTGCTCGTTATAAATCTTCAGATTGTAGAGATAGACTACAAGACCCGCAAACACTGCTCCAGCCAAGACAAACAAGCCAACCCATACCATCCATATCGGGAAGAACGAAGCTATGAACATATAGCCTATCAACACGGCAAACATTCCTATCCAGCCCAATACCAAAGGCCATTTGAGTATCAGCTCTGTAGCCTTGCGATAACAGGTGATATAGATACCATCAATGAAAGAAAACGCCAAGAACAAGAAGAAACTAACCACCACCTGACCTGCCGGAAGCAAATAGATAAACACAGGCAGCATCAGCACAGGCAACACATAGTTCCAAAAACTCACCAAATTCGTGGTAAGGAGAAAACGGTTCCAGATACGTTCGGGGATAGGGCGAGACTTTACATAGTCGTCCATCGCCGTGATGTCCCGCTTCATCACCATCTTCATGATAATGTCGGGGATGAGCATACCGATGGCAATGCCCGCTCCAAGGGTGGCCGGCAAATCCTCGCCTTCCAGTTTTCCCCCACTCTCGGTAAAGCCATGGAAGAAGCTCACTCCCATCACCGCATAGAGAAAGAGGAGGTAGCAAGCTACGAAGGCATCTCGCTTGTGGAAGTTGCGGCGCTGCTGGAGCCACCACAGTTTGATAAGTAATTTCAGCATAAACTATTCGTTTTACTTTTAAATTGGTTTATTTGCTGCAAAGGTACACAAAAATATCCTATTTTCCTTTTAATTTGACGGAAATAACTTAAATATAACATAAATCTAGCAAAAGATAAGAGAAGCCAAACCTTCTTCTCGAAGTAAAATAGAAAAGTAAAAATGAAAGCAGCACCTCCTTCGCGAAGATGCTGCTTGGTCTAAACTAACATTAACTCATGTATCAACTATTCATCAAAACTTAAAAATCTAGTCTGTCTTTACAGGCAGGATGTTGCCTTCCTCATCATAGAAGAGAGGAGCCACCTTCAAGCTACGAAGCCATGTGGTATCGTTGGAAGGCACGCAGTCGTGATGGAACAGATACCACTGTCCCTTGTACTCACAGATACTATGATGGGTGGTCCAGCCTACCACAGGTTCCAAGATAACACCCTTGTAAGTGAATGGTCCGTAAGGATTATCGCCTACCGCATAGCAGAGATAATGGGTGTCGCCCGTAGAGTAACTGAAGTAATACTTGCCCTTATACTTGTGCATCCAACTTGCCTCGAAGAAGCGATGTGGATCATCGGCTGGCAATACCTTGCCCTCCTCGTCAACGATAACCACAGGCTTTGGCATCTCGGCAAACTGTTGCACGTCGTCGGTCATCATTGCTACCCGTGATGGCAGCGGATTCTCCTTGCCTTCTGGTAGATGCTCGTCCTTGAGCGCCTTGTTGTCCTTGTACCACTGGAGCTGACCACCCCAGATGCCACCGAAGTAGCAGTATATCTTGCCATCATCATCCTTGAACACGCAAGGGTCGATGCTGTACGACTTGCGGATAGGGTCGGCATTAGGAACGAATGGTCCTTCCGGCTTGTCGGCTACTGCCACACCGAGATGGAACACGCCATTGTAATCCTTTGCCGAGAAGATGAGATAATACTTGCCATCCTTCTCAACCACATCGTTGTCCCACATTTGCTTTTCTGCCCATGGCACATCTTTCACATCGAGTATCACACCATGGTCGGTCACCTCGCCATTCATCACGTCATCCATCGAGAGCACGTGATAGTCCTTCATCTGGAAGTGACCACCATCATCATCGAAGCTCTCGCCACTGTCCCAGTCATGGGATGGATAGACGTACAAGCGACCGTTAAACACATTGGCAGATGGGTCTGCCATATAATCCTTTGGGAACAAATATCTTGCTTTCATATTATTTTTATTTATATACCTTTTATATTATAAGTGAAGAGAAGAAATAAAAACTTCTAACCCCTAACTTCTATCTTACTCAAAGAGCTTCACAATATCCTTTACCACAGGCTTCACCACGTTGTTGCGGTCGATGAGCAGTGGATAGTTGGTTCTGCCAGGGATAGGCCAGCCATTGAGCCAAGACTGACCATCGTTGACACCCCAGAAGGTGACACGACTGATGACATCCTTGTGACGCTCGATAATCTTGAAGAGGTCGAGGTAACGCTGGTTGAAAAGCTTCTGTCCCTTCTTGTCAAGACCATTCACGTATGGATTGTACTTCTTCTGAAGTTCAAACTTCTGGCTGATTTCCGCACCACCAAAGCCCTCTGGGTTAGGCAACATATTCACATCCAGCTCGGTCATCATCACCTTTACACCCTCGGCGGCAAAAGCCTCAATGCTCTTCTCATACTCGGTATAATCAGGATAGTCGAAGCCATTATGGCTCTGCATACCGATGGCATCGATGCGAAGTCCCTTTGCCTTCAAGTTGCGAAGAATCTTGCAATAAGCTTCACGCTTGGCAGGTTTCGCCATCGAATAGTCGTTGATATAGAGTTCTACATTTGGGTCTGCCTCATGGGCAAACTGGAATGCCAGCTCAATGTATTCAGGGCCTATAATCTTATAATACAAAGACTTGCGATAACTTCCATCATCCTCGATAGCCTCGTTCACCACATCCCAACCTTTCACTTTACCTTTGTAGTGGGTAACCACGGTCATGATGTGATTGTACATTCTTCCGATGAGCACCTCACGGCTCACCAAGTTACCCTTGCTGTCGGTAAACATCCACTTAGGTGGTTGGGAATGCCACACAAGGCAGTGACCTATCAAGGTCTTGCCGTTCTTCTCTGCCCAGTCGGCGAGCTTGTCGCCATCGGTAAAGTCGAAGCGGTTTACCTCTGGATGATTCACCTCACCTTTCATACAGTTTTCCGCCACAACCTGGTTGAATTGGCTCTTCACCACAGCCTCGGCGGCAGGGTCGCTTCCGTCAGCCAAACTTGTATTGACGGCAGCCCCCACCAAGAAGTACTTTCCCATCGTCTCCTGGAAAGTAGGGATAGGAGCCTTGTTTCCTTTCTGTGCGAAAGCGGCTGAAGCGAGCATCAAGCCCAAAGCCAAAGTCGTTATCTTCTTCATATCAATTCAATTATTCTAATCTTAATTTCTGTCTAATATTTATAATTTGCAATTTCCGATATTTCCCATTTGAAACTTCAGTTTCATCAAATGGAGCCTATCATTTATCTAAGCCTCAGCCTTATGGCGAGCCTCAATCTTCTGGTTGATGTCGTCGATGACCTCATCGGTAAGCTCATACTTCGAGATGATGAACATCGCAAGCAGCAACAAGGCTGCCGGGATGACACATACCAACCAGAGGATACCCTCCTGGGCAAATGGAGTCTGCTCCACACTCTTAGGGTTATAAGCCACGTAAGCAAGGATGGCAGGAGCCACCACGCTACCCAAGGTCATACCTGCCTTGAAGAAGATACCAGTCAAGGCATTCACTATACCAGCGATGCGCTTGCCGCTCTTGTACTCACCATAAGAGATGACCTCTGGAACCAATGCCCACATATAACCAGTTGCCACGATGACACCCGTTGACTTCACAAACTGGGCGATATAGACAAGTGTCATACTTGGCTCATCCATCTTAGCCACGAAGTAGAGGAAAGCCATACCCACGATGGCAATGCCCAGGAACACATAGAACATATTCTTCTTGCCGATGGCACGCTTGATCATTGGCACCAATGGCATAAAGATGAACGAAGGTGCCGAGCCCAAGCCCATGAAGATGGACAACTGCTCGGAAGTACCATGCATATTGCTATTCATAAAGTAAGCACCTGCCGCATTACCAATAGACATCATGGCAAAAGCGGTGATAAAGAAGAAGGCGATGATACGCAAAGGACGGTTATGGAAGAACTCCATCCAGAGGTCGCTAATCTTCACATTGGCACTCTCCTCGGCATTCATCACGACACGCTCCTTGCACTGAGAGAAACAGAAGAGAAGCAATGCCAAGCCCACCACTGCATAAATGGTCATGGTGGTAAACCAAGCCACTGGGTCTTTTGGCAGTCCATCAGCCTTCTGGTCGGTAAAGTAAGCTATGAGCAAAGGCAGACCAGAGCCCACAGCCAATCCGCCGCAGTTTGCCATGAACATACGCACGGATGTCAAAACGGTGATTTCGTCGGTGTCACGAGTAAGCGATGAGTTCAAGGCACCGTATGGCACATTGATGAAGGTATAGAGCAACGTCATTGCTATATAAGTAATGTAAGCATAGAGCAACGACGGCGCAAATCCGTTCCAGAAGCACAAGATGGCAAATCCCGAAAGCGGAATGCCCACGAAGACAAGGTAAGAGCGATACTTACCCAACTTTGGGTTGTGCTTGTCGATAAGGGCACCCACGATAGGGTCCCAAATTACATTTGCGATGTTTCCCACCGTGAACATCACGGATACATCGACGGCATCGAGACCATAGATGTCGGTGTAGAAGAACAACAAGTACATACATGTGGTCTGGAAGATAAGGTTTTGTGCCAAGTCACCAGAGCCAAATCCAATGCGTTGTAGCCAACTTAGTTTGTAGAATCCCTTGGATTCCTGTGAAGTCTGTTCCATATTTCTTTATTTTTTATTTCAGTTTTTCTGCGGCAAACTTGCCCATTGCCTCATAGCCCTTTGGGTTAAGGTGGAGCCAGTCGTCGGAATATTCTTTCTTCAAACGCTGTGGGTCTTGAGGGTCACGAGCCAGCTCATCGAAGTCAATGACCTCGTCGAAGTATCCACTCTTTCTGATCCACTCGTTCACGGTCTGGCGGATTGCCTCATGCCAGAAGGAATACCAACCATTGCCCTTGGTTGGAGTGATGGTGGCGCCATATACCTTGATGCCTTTCGCCTTCGCCTTGTCAACGAGCACCTTGTAGCAAGCTATCAGCGTATCAGCCACATGCTCGTAATTTTTGCTGGAGCAACCGATGTCGTTGGTTCCCTCGAAGATAATCAGCTTATCCACACCTGCCTGCCCGAGGATGTCTCTGTCAAAACGTTTCATGGCAGGTTCGCTCAGTCCTCCCTCTACCACGCAGTTGCCACCGATGCCTAGATTCAGCACACCGTATGGTTTTTCGGCGTTAAGAGCATCCGAGAGGAAATCAGTCCAGCGGTTCTGCATATTGGTTGTACTACCACGACCATCGGTGATGGAATTACCAAGGACTGCCACCACAGGAGTGGTCTGTTCGGTCTTCACTTCGATGGCAGACAGGTTGTACCAATGATCCACCTTCTCTCCATCATCAAAAGACTTGTCCATCGGTTTGGCAGTTTTTCTCAAACCATTCACAATATAAGAGGTGGTGCGAGAACCACGATGAGAAGTTGCGTTTTCAGGAGTCTGCTTGCCATAATCGATGGTAATGCTCAATCGTTGTCCTGCCTTCAAAGCATACTTCAAGGCATCGGAATAGATAGCCTTACCCGGTTGGATAGTTACATTCTTCTTTCCACCGAAGCTCAGGTATTTGACGGTTTTACCATTCACGAACCAATTGCAATCGCCATCTGTGTCAGCCACATAAACCGACTTAATTTCCACAGGCTGCTTGCTCTGCTCGTTGCTGAGTTTCAGTCGGAGCTCCTTGCCTCCGAAAGAGACGTGTACCACTTGTCGGCAAGATCGGTTGCTCAGGCTTTCCTTAGGCATGTCGCCCTTTCCTGTCCATTCCACGGCGGTAGCCCATGTGCCTTTCCACACATTCTGCGCAAAAGCAGTCATACTAGATGTGGCGAGGGCAAGAGCCAACGAAAAGATTCTGATGGATTGTTTCATCATTATTCTATGCATTTGCTTATTCTTTATTGTCGTTTGCTTAGTCATTATTGTTATTCGCTTAGTTATATGTTACGTTATTATATGTTACGTTGTCTTTAGATGTCATCAGTTGTTTGACGATGCAAATTTACTAAAAACTATTGAAACCCTAGTACTCCAAAAGTAACAAGAACTTTCGCCTATGTTTCATCCGGCAAAAAGAAAAGAAAATAGACAGACAAAACAAAGGAAACGAAACATATTGTTACACCAATATTTGCTGATTTCATCGTTTTTTATTACTTTTGCAGACATAACAACTTACATATTAGACAAGCAACAAATAACTACAAATAATAAAAATAAACTACTCTTATGAAGAAATACCTGATTGCATTATGCCTGATACTTGCCTCGCTGCAAGCCTCGGCTCAAGGCGAAGGCGCGGCTCTCTGGCTAGGCAAGGCTTACGCCAATTCTTGCCAAGTATCAACCACCGCCGACGACAACGCCACCGTGAGAATCGCTCGCCAAGAGCTAGAAAATCATTGGCGCGGAAAGCAAGTTGAACTGAAAATAGACAAGAGCCTCAACCTCGGCGAAGGCTACCAAGTCTATGCCCGTCCTGCCCACCAAGGCGACAACATTGAGTATGAGGCAACCATCACAGCCAGCTCATCCATCGGTTTGCTTTACGGGGCCTACGAGCTGATTCGCCTGCAAGACACCGATGCCTACAACACGGGCAGCGGCAAACAGCAGAACTTCGGAAAGACCATCGACGAGACCGAGCAGCCACAAGTGGGCTTGCGCATCTTGAACCATTGGGACAACCTCGATGGCAGCATCGAACGTGGCTATGCAGGCAAGAGCATCTTCAAGTGGGAAGAAATCAAACTCGACAAGAGCGGAAAGGCAAAGAGCATCAGCAAAAGCCTCCACGACCGCCTCATCGCCTATGCCCGTGCCAACGCATCGCTAGGAATCAACGGAAGCGTGCTCAACAATGTGAACGCATCCCCCAAGATGATGACAGCCGAATATATTAATAAGGTGAAAGTCATCGCCAATATCTTCCGCCCTTACGGCATTCGAGTCTATCTCAGCATCAACTTCGCATCGCCGATGGCACTCGGCTACACCAAGACCGCCGACCCGCTCGACAAGAAGGTGCAACAGTGGTGGCAGAAGAAAGCCAAGGAAATCTATGCGGCAATTCCCGACTTCGGCGGTTTCCTTGTAAAAGCCAACTCCGAGGGGCAACCAGGACCTGGCGACTACCATCGCACCCACGCCGACGGAGCCAACATGCTGGCAGATGCCCTAAAGCCATACGGCGGCATCGTGATGTGGCGCAGCTTCGTATATGGAGCCAACCACAAGGGAGAAGACCGAGTGAAACAAGCTGTGAGCGAGTTCAAGGACATGGACGGCAAGTTCCACGACAATGTCATCCTGCAATCCAAGAACGGTCCACTCGACTTCCAGCCACGTGAGCCATACGCCCCAATCTTCGACAACATCAAGCAGACCCCGCAGATGGCAGAGCTACAGATTACCCAGGAATACCTGGGGCAGAGCAAGCACCTCACCTATCTCGCCCCGATGTGGAAAGAGTTCTTCGATTTCGTAAGCCCGAAGAAGCTGAAGGGCATCGCCGGAGTGGCAAACATCGGCGACGATGCCAACTGGTGCGGTCATCCTTTCTCGCAAGCCAACTGGTACGCTTTCGGTCGCCTAGCGTGGAATCCTTCGCTTAGCGCCGAAGAGATTGCCCACGAATGGCTCGTGCAGACCTATGGATGCGACGACGAGAAGTTTACGAAACCCGTAGAGATGATGATGCTCACCTCGCGAGAGGCTTGCGTCAACTATATGATGCCGCTAGGCTTGCATCACATCTTCAAGTTCGACCATCACTATGGTCCGGAACCAGATGGTTTCATCGCCAGCTACCCTTTGGAATGGTGCCCTGTGTATTACCACAAGGCAGACACCCAGGGCATCGGCTTCGACCGCAGCAGCAAAGGCACGAATGCCGTAGGTCAGTATCCCGAGCCTTATCGTAGCCTCTACGACAACATCGACACTTGCCCCGAGGAATACCTCCTTTGGTTCCACCATGTGGCATGGAACCACAAGATGAAATCGGGCAGCACCCTCTGGCAGGAGCTTTGCATGCGCTACAACATGGGTGTATCTATGGTAGAAGTATATCGCGACTTCTGGCACACCTCAGCGAAGCCCTATATGAAGGGACACGAGCAAGAATGGGCGCATACCGACTCGCTCCTCAATGTGCAGCTTGAAAATGCGAAGGAGTGGAGAGACGTTTGCCTGAAATATTTCCAAACCTTCTCGAAGATGGAAATCAAGTAAAAGGACAAACCAGCCACGAACGCACAAAAAAGCGTTTCGTGGCTGATTTGCCAGAGGAAGTCAAAAAAATAACCTGATTATCAAGACAATACTTTTACACAATCGGCCCATATTTTCCGCATAATCAGCCACGAACGCACAAAAAAGCGTTTCGTGGCTGATTATTTTGCTAAAAAGCTTGCAAGGTTCTCAAAAAATAACTATTTTTGCAGTCGAATATTTTAAACGAAGAGCAATGGCAAAAATAATAGGCAGAAAAATAGAACAACAGAGACTCAGCCACCTTCTTGATTCCAAGGAGGCAGAATTTCTTGTGGTGTATGGTCGTCGTAGAGTTGGAAAGACATTCTTGATTCGCAATTATTTCAAGGAACAGTTTGCTTTCTACCATACAGCGCTATCCCCATTGGAATTAGAAGATAAAGAACTTTTGCAAGCGCAGCTTCAGAACTTCGCATCTTCTTTGCGAAACTATGGGGCTGAGATAGATGAGGTTCCAACAGATTGGCTGTCGGCATTTGACATACTCATCGAACTTTTGAAAAAGAAAGAATCCACAGAAAAGCAAGTTGTTTTCCTCGACGAAATGCCTTGGCTTGACACCCCAAAGTCTGGTTTTATCACAGCCTTTGAGCACTTTTGGAATGGTTGGGCAGCAGGACAAGACAACTTGCTACTGGTAGTCTGTGGTTCTGCTACAACTTGGATAGTCGATAAATTGCTTGCCAACAAGGGAGGATTATATAACCGTGTGACTCGTGAGATGCACCTCTCGCCATTCACTTTGGCAGAGTGCGAGGAGTATTATCGGGAACATCAGATTGTAATGGATCGTTACGACCAAACCCAATGCTATATGGCGATAGGAGGCATACCTTATTATATGTCGTTCATTGAGCCAGGTATGAGTCTAGCTCAAAACCTAGACCATCTATTTTTCTCCAAACAGGGAAAGCTGACATTGGAATTCAATCGTCTTTTTGGTTCCATATTCTCTTCTCCTCAACAGTACAAGCAAGTGATACGCTTGTTGGCAAACTACCGTGAAGGCCTAAAACGAGAGGAAATTGCCAAGGAATTGGGGCTATCTTCGGGAGGTACATTAAGTAAGCTTTTGGAAGCCTTGGTGGTAAGCGATTTCGTTACCCGATATACCTACTTCGGCAAATCCAAACGTGAGGTCTATTATAAGCTCACCGATTTCTATTCACTCTTTTATATTCGTTTTGTAGAAAAGCAAAGAAAGACAAATCCTGAGTTTTGGCAAAACAATCAGCAGTCAGCCTCAGCCAATGCCTGGAGAGGATTAGCCTTTGAGGATGTTTGCATGGTCCATTCCGAACAGATTCGCCGAGCTTTGGGAATCGAAGGCATTCAGGTAGATTTCTCTCCTTGGCATTATGTGCCAACCGATAAAAACGAGAAAGGTGCGCAAATAGATCTACTCATCAATCGCTCGGACAGAATCATCAACATCTGTGAGATGAAGTTCTGCGTGAGCGACTATCGCATCGACAAGAAGACCGATGCCAATATCAGGAACAAGATACAAGTGGTGATGGACAAAGTGCAAGGACGCCGAGCAATACATCCTGTCATTGTCACGACCTTTGGGCTAGTACCCAACGAGTATAGCTCCAGGATTCAACGAGTGATAACCTTGGACGACTTGTTTCAAAAATGAATGATTACAGAAACTCAGCTTAGATGAAATAAAAAAGCTTCTAAATTAAGATAGAATGAAAAATTTAGATAAAGGTGTACCCACTTGCGCTGCTCGATGATTGGGGCGATGCAAGTGGGTACACCTTATTATATATACAAGCAAATGCTTACTGCACAACCTTCTTGCCATTCTTGATGACAATGCCATGGTAAGAGGCATCTACCTGCTGACCGTTGATATTATAAACCTTTGCAGATTTAGACTTGGCTGGAGCGGAAATGACGGAAGAAATGCCTGTGGTCCAAGTATCGTCGGCAATACCTTCTCCTACGGAAGCCAGCTTTCCATCTTTTATCGTAACCATATAGCTATTAGCTGTACCCTCAGGTGTACGTATCAATCTCCAATCGGAATCTTTATCGCATTTTGAGGCTACATAAGTTCTATATTCACCATCTGCCAATGTCGTTGGCAGTTTGAAAACACCACCGATGGTTACTCCAGAACTGGCATCATTCACATAATAATAAGTGATAGCCTTATTGATATGAGTGGTCTGCACTGGGTATTTTGTTCCATCAGCAGATTCCATGACCACGGCAATATCACCCGTGAAGTCGTCACCCGTCTGGTTGTAAATCTTACCAGGCTGAACACTCAGCAATGTAGCGACCTTGCTCACCTTCAGCTCTTTCTCTGAGTAAAGACGAGACTCGTATTGCAAGCATGCCTTAGGAGAAATACCAATCAGCATATCTTGCCCTTCACTAAACTGGAAGCCGGATGGGTTCAGCAAGGCAATGTCGAAGTAGCCATTGCCACCTTTAGGTCCCCATCCCCAATTGATGTGTACCATGCCTTCTGCATCATACCCATCAAGCACGAAAGCATGACCGCCGTTTTTCTCATCATCTCCAGTATAATAGATAGGACGCTCATTATTCAACTCCGTATAGATGTACTTCATCCATTCCTCGGCTGAATAGAAAGAACGATTCAACCAATTGATGTTCTCATTGTAGCAGAAATAATTGATTAAACCATAGCGAGCTTCCCTGGACATTGCACCAGAGCCGGACTCAGTGTATTGCATATCCACGGAAACACCAACGGCTGCCATCAACTGTGCTACGGCGTTAGCCTGGACATCTGTGTAATCTTTCTGAGAACCATAATCCAGCAGCATATTATCCCAATCGAAGGTGGTGTTCTCGAAGTCGCAACTCAGCAATCTACCATCTCCCACTGCTGGAGTAAAACTATACTGATGGCTTCCCTTACCCTTTACAGGATACTTGTGATAATACATAATCTGCGACAATGCCGTAGCCACACATCCTGAAGGATAAGCCTTGCCCTTGGAAGTAGTAGGGCAAAGATTATTATAAGGCTTGTCTTGTGCCCAAAAGGTCTTGCACAGAGGTGCGACAGCCTCCTTGAAGTCTCCCTTCGGAATAACCAAGGCTCTTGTCACGGCAGAGCCCTTCTGCACATTTGTCTTCATCGCTTCTGATGCTGCTTGAAGATACCAAGCCAAAGAACTGTTGGTTGCTGCATCAAAAGGAGAATCTGCATAGCCAATAACTGCGTCAAAAGCATCATCATTGCTCAATACGACGAAACGGCTGTCATCGCCCAGCACCGTATAAGTGTCTGATGACTGCAACAAATGGAGTGGTTGCGCTGTCACGCCACGAGTCTGTAGCTGAACATTGTTCAACACCGAAGCAGCGATAGCCTGCTTCTCGTCCATAGTACGCTCCTTCGCCTCAACCCCGTTGAGGAAGAAAGCTACGGCCAACGTTAAAGTAAAGAATCTTTTCATAGGCTAAGAAATGAAAAAAGCCAGATGGGCATAGTCCATCTGGCTTGATAATTTATTTTAAATTAGAGATTTGGCTTCTCATCGAATACGAAGTCATCTTCGAATGTACCAAATGAACCTGTTCCAGGAACAAAGTGATACAATTGCATCTTGACCAAACCTGTCTTTGGGTCGTATGTACCAGCGACACCAGAACCTGAGCCATCTGCTGCTGCATCACCGTCGGCGTTACCTATTACATAAACGTCGCCATAAGAAGGATGAGACCATGCTGCCTGAGGAGCAACTGTCACCACATTCTTTTCACTGATAGAGAATACGATGTCGTACTCATATCCATTCTCTGGATCAGCAGGAATCATAAACTTGCCAGCGCCAATCTGATAGCAAGGAGTTTGAATCTCGAATCCCACACCCTGTGATATGTAGGTACCACTATAAGCCTGGTAGCGAGTGATGGAATAGTCGAGCACGGTAGCTGCGTAATAGTACTTCTCGGCATCCGCAATCGCAATGCGAGTGCTTTCAGAGGTACCAGTTGCGATGTTGAAGGTTACCTTTACCTCTGCTGTCTTCTGACCAGCTGCGAAAGAAACGCTTGCAGGCACTGTGAACTTATCGTTGCTGCTAGACAAAGTTACAGTCTGTGCCTCTGTAGAATCTACACGAGATACCTGGAAGGTGAAGCTCTGCTCTGCCGTAGGCAAGTAAGAAAGGGTTGTTGAACCCTCGCTTACCAAGAACGCATTGCCACCCAACTCTGTCTTAGAAGCTGGTGTATAGTCGTATTCGTCTGTACAAGAGCTCAAACCGAGGGTAAGAACACCGAGCAGCGCTATAAATGTATATTTAAAAAACTTGTTCATAACTTTTTTAATCTTTTATATTACTATAAAGTGTTATTACTCTGTCCAAGGGGTATATTTACCAGATGGATCTGGGTTGTTCCATCCCTTGAGAGCTGTATTGTTCTCTGCCTCTGTACGATAGATTACAAAGTTGGTAAATGCAGGACGACCGTTCGTATTGATGCGGCAACCCACAGCATGGTTAGTGCCCTTGTAACCACGAGTCAAAGAATAGCCCAAACGCTTCATATCGAAGAATGTGATACCCTCACCCCAAAGGTCGATACACTTCTGGAAGTAGATTTCCTTGATGATGTCGTCCTTGCTTGTTGCGTCACAAGTATATTTAGGGTCACGAGTTCTCATAAACATCTCCAAGAGTTCCTTGCCCTTGGCAGGATCCTGCTGTGCGGCAGCCTCCATACGGATGTAGTACATCTCCTCTACACGCATGATAGGGAATGCTGTTGCGGCAGCGATAGAAGGAGTAGTCATATCGCCCTTGTTAGGACGGAACTTCACGGATGCCAAGGCTGGCATGGATGCACCATAAGTCTTGTTGACGAAAGACACCTTGTCGGCGATAGGAGAACCAGCAGGAGCTACCCACTCCAACTTACGGAAGTCGGTATCGTTCAAGCGGTTGTAAGCCAAGGTATCAATCTTGATGAAGTCGCCAGTACCACCACCGCAGTAACCAAAGGATTGCTCGTTGCACATCCAAGACTCCCAGTTGATGATACCAGTGGTAACCGCATCATCCTCGGAGGTCTGCTGAGAACCCCACATAAAGTCAGACAATGTATTGAAACCTGTTGTGGCATTCAAGCACTGTGCCTGGGTCATAGGCTGCACCGAAGAGTTCTTGATGGCATTCTCTGCCGCAGTCTGAGCCTTGGCATAGTCGCCCTCCCACATATAGAGGCGGGCCTCCAAACCATATACACAGTCTAAGTGTGGAAGAGTCTTCTCGTCCAAGGTCAACTTGCCGATGTTCTGCTCAGCATACTCCAAGTCGCTCTTGATGAAGGCAATCAAATCTTCCTTTTTCACACGTGGGTTGTTACGTGCTTCTGTCTCGCTCATGCCTTCTTTTACGATAGGCACGGTCAAACCAGTAACGTCGTTGCCATCTGCATTAACGCCAGAGGTAACATCTGTAGGCAAGTACTCGTACATACGACCGAGGTCGAGGTAAGCGAGCGCACGGAAAGCCTTGGCTGCTGCAATGTAACCCTTCTGCTCGTCGGTGGCAGTCTCCTCGTTGATGGTAGAGATTACATTGTTGGCAGTCTGGATAAACTTGTAGTAGTAAGTCCAAACATAGTTAGAGCGAGCAGCATCTTGGCTAAGAGCTTCGCACTGTGCCCATGGAGAGTACCAGTCGTAACCAGATCCTCCTGTTACGAAAGGCTCGGTCAGTGTGGCGCGGATACGAATCATAGAGCCATAGCCGAAGTTGAAGTCGTATCTCGTTGGGCTATAGAAATCCATGTTCAAGTTGTTGAAGAACGCTGGCATTGCCATCACCAACCCCTCTACTGCAGATGCAGACTGACTTACTTGGTCAGATGTTGCCATATCGGTAGGCTGGGTCTCGTCGATACATCCTGTGAATGTGGAAAGACTCGCAAAGGCCAGACCTACACCTAATATTGAATTCTTTATCTTAATCATAATTGTATTTCTAAATATTATATGAGTTTAGAATGTAAGTGTGATACCACCCGTGATGGTGCGAACGCCTGGATAGTAAGAAGCGTTGCCTGATGTCAGGCTGGTGCGTGGGTCGAGACCCTGGCGCTTTGACCATACCCAAACGTTGTTTGCCTGAGCGTAGATGCGCAAGTTGCTCAAACCGATCTTGCCTACCAATGCCTTAGGGAATGTGTAACCCAAGTTGATGTTCTGGAGGCTCAAGTAAGAAGCGTTGGTCAACCAGCGGTCTGATGTAGAAGCCATGTAAGTGTCACCATACTGCAAACGTGGGATGTTGCTGTTCTTATTCTCTGGGGTCCAAGCCTTCAAGAGATCCTCATGCAGGGCCATACCACGGATAGACTTACCACTGGCGTTCATTGCACTCTGGTAGTCGTTGTCATAGATTTGACCACCAATCTGATACATGAAGTCGATAGAGAAGTCGAAGCCCTTGTAAGCTACGCTTGTTCCGAAACCACCAAATACATCAGCCAAGGCTGTGCCACACAAGTAGTAGTCTGCCTCAGAAGAGTTCTTGGTAGTTGTTGTACCCGTTACATTACCATCCTTGTCCTTTACATTCTTGTAGTAGAGAGCCTCACCAGTCTCGTGATCTACACCTGCATACTTATGGAGGTAGTATGTGTACATAGGCTCACCCTCGCCGATGAAGTAGTCATTATTGGTGTAACCCTTCACGCCATCCACGGTAGTAGTCTTCTTTGCCTTTGGCAAATAGCTTACGTAGTTGTGGTTGTAAGTGATGTTCATGTTGGCACTCCAAGTGAAGTCGCGGGTGCGGATGATGTCACCGTTCAAAGTAACCTCAAGACCATTGTTGATCATGTCACCTACGTTGTCATAGTAACCGCTGTAACCGAACGACTTTGGCAATGAGAAGTTGAAGAGCATATCGGTGGTCTTGCGAGAGTAGAACTCTACGGTACCGTTCAAGCGATTCTTGAAGAGTCCGAAGTCAACACCTACGTTAAACTCGCCTGTGGTCTCCCAAGTGATGTTCTTGTTACCATAGCGACCTGTTGGTACCAATGACACAGAACCATTAGAGTTTACGATATCGTAGTTTGTAGAGTAATGGTAATATCCCAAAGTAGCACTTTCTATATTGTCATTACCTACCTGACCATAGCTCACCTTGAGCTTCAAGTCATCTACCCAGTCGGCCTTGAAGAACTTCTCCTTGTTGATAACCCAAGATGCACCGAGAGAGTAGAAGGTACCCCAGCGGTTCTCCTTGGCGAAACGTGAAGAAGCATCACGACGCAAAGAAGCATCGAAGAAGTAGGTGTCGTTGTAATCATACTGTACGCGACCGAAGTAACCCTCGTTGTTATACTCGCGGGTATAAGAGTTGGTACCACCTACCAACACGGCACTTGCCAACTCGTCGTTAGCAGGGCTATACTGATTAGTCTTGTTACCATAGAGGTAAGCGTAGCTTTGGTTGTAGTACTCATGACCGAGCATCACAGCCACAGAGTGCTGACCGAACTCGTGAGCCCAGTTCAAACGCTGCTGCAAGTTATAGTTGAAGTATCTCGAGTGATACTTAGAAACCATACCGTTAGAAGATGCGTACTGACCGAAGTAAGGGTTGGTGGTAGATGTGGTGCGATATTCATCTACGTATGCATTGTTGATGGAAGTGAAGGTGATGTCCAAAGGCAAGCGTACCTCGATGGTACCCTGCATATTGAAGTTGTTGCCCACAACCTTATACTCATCAAGCTGATTGGCAGCCAATGGGTTGGCCTGTGCAAGATAAGCACGCTTCTGACCATTTACTGTGCCATCACCATAGTCGTACATCTTGGTGCCGCTTGCCTGATGCATCATCACGTTGCCCTGGGCATCACGGATATAGAGAGGATAGATAGGAGCCATGGCTACGAATGCGAACACGTTGCCAGAGCCGCCAGACGAACCCTCGTCAGCAATACCAGACTGATTGTTGGCATAGTGAGAGAAGTTAACGTTGGCGCCAACCTTCAACCAATCCTTGATCTTATAGTCTGACTTCAAACGACCAGAGTAACGCTCGAAACCAGAGCCGAAGGTGATACCATCGTTGTTCAAATAGTTGAAGGAAGCCATGAAGCTACCCTTGTCGCTGGCACCCTGCGCAGAGATATTGTACTCCTGGCGGAGGCTGTTGCGGAACATGGCATCTACCCAGTCGTCGGCTGTAACATAATATTGCTGACCATTGTTAGAAACCAAGCGACCCATGGTAGCGTTAGGGTTCATCTTGCCATTGGTACCAATCAGGAGCTCGCCCTTAGGAGCCTGGAACACGCTCATGCCCAAACCATAATTGTTGTCGGCTGTCAAGTTCTGGTTAGCCCAACGATTAGCGTTGTTGGCATCATACTTCAATGTGTTCAAAGCATAATTATTCAATGCAGTGTACCAAGTCTCGTAGTAGCCAGAAGCCTTGTCGATATACTTGTAGTCTGGCATAGAACGAGAGTTAGAACCCCACTTAGCGTCGAATGTGATAGAAGAAGAACCAGTCTTTCCACCCTTGGTGGTAATCATCACGACACCGTTGGCACCACGAGCACCATAAAGAGCAGAAGAAGCAGCATCCTTCAAGATAGTAAGACTCTCAACATCATCAGGGTTGATTGTGTTCAAGTCGCCATCGTAAGGCACACCATCAACAACGATCAATGGGTCTGTGCTGGCATTGATGGTACCGATACCACGGATACGAATCTTAGAGCTTTCACCTGGACGACCAGAAACCTGAGTCATCTGCACACCAGCTACCTTACCTTTCAAAGACTCTACAGGGTTAGAAACCTGAGTCTTGCCAATCTCGCTAGAACCTACTACCGCAGCAGATCCAGTGAAAGCAGAACGCTTCTGTGTACCGAAGGCAACGACCATCACCTCGTCGAGACTATGCTCGTCTGGGTCGAGAACCACCTTCATGTTAGAAGAAGCCTTAACGGTCTTGGCATTCATGCCAATGTAAGTAATCTCCAACTTGGCACCGGCTGGAGCGTTCAATGAGAAGTTACCGTCAACGTCGGTAACGGTACCGGTGTTGGTACCAGCAACCTTGATGGAGGCACCGATAACTGGGCTTCCATCCTCAGAAGAGGTAACTTTACCGGAGATCTGACTTTGCGCAAATGCCATGCTCGTAGAAACTGCGAGGGCTGCGACTGCTGTCATGAGTCTTTTTTCCATAAATCTCTCTCGTTTTTAATAAATGAATATATAATGTTTATAATTTCTTTCTCAATACCTTATTTATATATGTCGCGCCCTGCTGTTATCCAGAGAGGGCAACTTTCATATTCTCCACCTCGCGCCCCGAGGTGGTGAGGGGATTGGCTCTTTTCTACACCTTTTTATATTTGTCATACCTAATTAAGTGTGAGCCTCTAAAACTTGCTTAATTTTTAAAAATATTTTTAATCGGGTGCAAAATTAAGCATTATTTAGGAAACCGCCAAACTTTTTTCAAGAAAAATAGCATTTGGAACGACATTTTGTTATAAATATACCATATTTATGCGATTTCGCTTACCAATTATAAGAAAAGGGGTGACAATTTCTTGTAAAACTGTCACACGAGTATCGCTTTTATAGACATCAAAAACGCCTTCTAACCTATCGCTTTCTCAAAGGGTTAATAAACAGCGTGTTAGCCAAGAAAAATCACATTTCCTAAGGAGTTTCTGAAGAAAGTTGACACGTACGATAAGACAACAGGCAGCTTCGATTTTACCCTTCACCGCCCTTCACCTTGAGTTCTTTCTGCAGCTTGCATGGGCTTAGGCAAATCTCTGCTCGGCTTCTTCAAAATTCTGCCTACCGCTATTCCGTTTTTTGCCTCGCCAGGGCAAAACATTGCCCTAGCTGGGGCAATATATTGCTCTAGCCTGACAAGAAAGGATTGCATTCATCAGGAAAAAGAAAAGCAAGCCCGAATTGGCTCGTCGTGCAAACACTGTTTCTCATTTCTATTACACACTACACCGAATGTTTGTTAAGCGATTGTAATGCAGCGAATTACACGAGTGTAGTGTTATTCTTCACAGTACACCCACACTACACCACACTACACCCTTTTCGCTTCCACCCTTTTCGTTTCTACCCCCTCCTTTGCGCAAGCCCATTTTTCTTTCTGCCAGTTTTTTTACTCTGTAAAAATCTCGCTGCGGTGTAGTGTGGTGTAGTGTGGGTGTAATGTTGGCGCAGACACTACACCCATCTAATCGCTTGTGTATCAACACAATACACGCGCAGGGTGTAATGTGTAGTAGTTTTCGTAATCTTATGACGAGGGTGAAGGGTGGTGAAGGGTAAAATGAAAAGTATGGTTTTGTGAATCTGCTATCCGAAGAGGTCGTCCATCGTTACCACCGACTGCACATCGTAGGCATACGAGTTTTCGACCAAGCCGAGTGTGGTTATCATCGTGAGATGCACCGCCTTGTTCGTCATAGTCTCTTCGACGAATCTCTCTCGCTTGTTCTGCAGGTTACTATCCACAGAACTTGTGATGTTGAAGGGAGCTTTGGAATACTTGACTTCACAGAGGTTGATGACATCGTCGTTTCTGTCGAGCAACAAGTCTATTTGTGCTCCCGGCTTGTCAGCCGTTCCCGTCACACTCCAAGAATAGACGTTCGTGATGACCCCCTGTATGCCCAGTTTCGCCTTGATTTGCTCCGTGTGTTGCAAGCAAACTCGCTCGAAAGCCAATCCGCACCATGTGTTATACGCTGGCATTCCGGCAATCTTGCTCCAATAGTGAGGGTCGTTCACGTCGCTGTCCTTGATAAACCTATAATAAAATAAGGTGTAATTGTCCATCAGTTGATACATCGCATTCTTGGCTTTCATGCCAAGGCAGTTGTATTTTCTGATAAATCCACAATATTCCAAGTTTTCCAGGTATTCTGTGAACTTGCCATTGTCTAGAAGCTTGGTGTCCTTGAGAATTTCCGTACGGTTCATACCAACCTTTTTCGTGGCAAGCACTTTGATAATCTCCAAATAGGGCTTGGGCTGCTTGAAAAGCGAATCGTACAAGTCGTCGAACTCATATCGCAATGTGCCATCCTCTGAGAAAAACTGCTTGTCTATGTTTTGCACCAGGCTCATGCTGCCATCCATTTGCGACCAATAGAATGGGATGCCGCCCATAACCATATATCCCTCCAGGATTTGCCTTCTGTTAAACTGAAGTCTCAAAGCCTGCGCATAAAGTTCGCACTCGTGCAGAGTGAATGGTTTTAGGTGTATTCGGACAGACACCCTGTTGTGCAATCCTCCATGGTTCTTGATAACCTTGTTGATAATCCACGAAGTGGCACTTCCGCAAATGATGAGCAAGATATCTTTGCGAGCAGAAGCCCAACTGTTCCAGAAGTATTCCAGCGCAGCAAGAAAGTTAGAGCGTGGAGAATCCATCCATGGCATTTCGTCTATGAACACCACTTTTTTCTCCTCGTTATTGTTATGCTCCAGGAGTTTTGCCAGTTGCTCGAAGGCATCGTACCAGGTCTTCAAGGCACCTCGCTTTACCTGACCATATTTTGCCAACGACTTTTTGAACTCCGAAAGTTGTGTGGTTTTCGACTCGTTGGCAACTCCAGTATGATAAAAGGCAAAGTTATACTCGAAGGCTTCTCTTACCAGAAAAGTCTTGCCCACACGTCTTCGCCCATATATGGCGACGAATTTCGACTCGTCCGCCCTTGCCGCTTGTTTCAGCAATCTCAGTTCATCGGTTCTTCCTACTAACATAATCTACTGCATTTTTGCTGCAAAAATACGAAAAAATATCGAGATAGCGTGCGGAATGTGGTTAAAAAAACATAGATTCCGCACGCTATAAGCGGTTTTTTAACATTTTTGCGCTCTTTTTTGTCTAGATTGTGATGTTCTTGAAAGTTCAGATTTGCCTAGAATACAGGACATTAATGCTTATTTCTATTTTTTCAAAGAAAGCAAAATTACAAAATAGCTTGATAGCGTGCGGAATGTGGCTAAAAAATATAGATTCCGCACGCTATAAGCCGAGTTCGCTCATCAGCTTTTGGTTAGCCTCAGCTAAACCTACATCGAAGAGGCTCTTGATGTAGATGAAGGTGGTGGAGCTCTTGGTGTGCCCCAATGCCTTGCCTATTAGGCTGATGTCAAGATGATGCTGATAGGCAAGGCTTGCCCAGGAATGTCGTCCAGGAGCGAGCCGCCGTCAGATAGTTTTGGGCTATCTTGTAACGTTGCTCCTGCCTTGCCCTCTCCACCTCGGCGGCAACGAAATCCCAGCCTCGCTTTTCGGGCATCGCCTGCTCGCCAGGCAAGTGAAAATCATCACTCTTTCTTCCATTCTCCGAGCTATTCTCTGCTCTCTTGCCTCTTCCGAAGCCAAATTCCAACTTGAAATATACCATAATCGTAACTACTTAAAGGGTTAATAAATGTCTCGAACACATCAATTTACGCTGCAAATATAATATAAAGAATGCTAAATTATACCCTAAGGTATAATACCTTTGGGTATAATTTAGTATCTTTGTGGAAAATTTTAAGTTAAGGCATTATGAACAAGATACCATTTGAATACGGTTCGATAGCAGAAAACGAGTATTTCATCGACCGAGTGGAAGACCGTCGAGATTTGAAGACATACCTCGGAGGGGGCATCAACGTGATGCTTATCTCACCAAGAAGATGGGGTAAGTCTTCGCTTGTAAAGGCAGCCATGGAGGAATTGAGACAAGAAAGCCCCGATGTCAGAGTCTGCTATCTGGATGCTTTCAAGATATTTACAGAGGAGGATTTTTACAATCAGTTTGCCAGTGCTGTGATACAGGGAGTTTCTAGCAGTTTGGAAAAGAGATGGGCAGATATGGTCAAGTTCGTGCAAAGCATCTCTCCTAGTCTTACCGTAAATAGCGACCCCGTGAATGCTGTGGAGGTAAAGCTTGGTTTCAAGCCATTGAAGGAAAGTGCAGAGGAGATTCTCAACTTGCCGGAGAAGATGGCGAAAGCCAAGGGGATTCATGTCATCGTATGCATCGACGAATTCCAGCAATTGGCTAATCTTCCCGACTGGAAGCGTCTGGAAGGCACCATGCGCTCGGTTTGGCAAACCCAGCATAGCACCACTTATTGTCTATATGGCAGCAAGCGCCACATGATGATGGAAATATTCGGCAACTCCAGCAACCCTTTCTATCGCTTCGGGCAAATGATGACTCTCAAAAAGATAAGCAAGGAGTATTGGAAACCTTTCATCCACGATAGTTTCTATAACTATGGCAAGACCATCAGTGACGAGATGATAGAGCGAATATGCGATGTGATGCAATGCCATTCCTGGTATATGCAGCAATTTTGCTTCCTGATTTGGACTCGCACGGCTACCGAAGTAACAGAAGAAATTTACCGTTCGCAACTCACCAAGTTGCTCGACACCAACAGCGACATGTTCTTGTCGGACCTTGACGGGATGGCTTCCTCCCAAATCGCTTTCTTGCAAGCCGTATGTATGGGCGAGACACATTTCAATGCCCAGCAAACGGTAACCAAATATGGTTTGGGCTCTCCTCGCACCATCACGAAGAACAAGAAAACGCTGGTGGAGAAAGACCTCATCGAGAAGTGGGGCGAGGGCTACAAGATGGTGGACCCCGTGTTTGAACTTTGGTTTAAGCGAGAATATTGCAACATTTCTCCTTATTAAAATAACATCACTTCATAACATCGCTTCGCCTTATTAAAATATCGTTGCTTCATCTTATTAAACGGCAGATAAATGTTTCAGAGCGAGAAATATTTATCTGCCGTTAAACATTTTCCATTCTCTCTTTCCCTTTCCTTTCTATATATTCTCCACCTCGGGGCGCGAGGTGGAGAATGGTTATCCCTGCATCGGTACTTTAAGCCCTTTGGCAGGGAGTATGTAGAGAAAGAAATTATAAACATTATATATTCATTTATTAAAAACGAGAGAGATTTATGGAAAAAAGACTCATGACAGCAGTCGCAGCCCTCGCAGTTTCTACGAGCATGGCATTTGCGCAAAGTCAGATCTCCGGTAATGTTACCTCTTCTGAGGATGGAAGCCCTGTAATCGGTGCGTCCATCAAGGTTGCTG
>ERZ808240.627-NODE-627-length-45236-cov-41.314181_pt1 | contig 45236 bp, 34 predicted proteins | sample MGYA00521084_ERZ808240 | MGnify/ENA primary metagenome ERZ808240 (study PRJEB31516, sample SAMN03275571) | gut metagenome | biome: mammalia-associated habitat; material: feces | host: Papio cynocephalus | place: Kenya | collected 2012-08-06 ...
AAGCTACATCTTTGTCAACCTTGAGTCTGCCAACGAAAGTATCCTTGGCACGTTCTAGAATCTTGTTGACTTGCGCCTCCTTGATGTGGTTCTTTCGACGCGCCAGGAAGGTGAACTCCACATGGTCGCCATTGAGAGCCCCCATGGAGTTGCGCTCCGAAACGAAGATAGGCGTCTCAGAGCCATCTGGGATAATCGAGTTTTTGCCGTTTGCTTTGCGCACGAACTTACCCTCCATCACCTGTACGCTCTGGTTGAGTCGATACGAGTTGTCACTTACTTTCACCAAGTAGTCGTCCCATGCCATTTCCTCCATGATGTCGATGGCCAGCATTTTGAGCGGATGCGTGGTGAGATGGAGGGAACGGAATATCTCTTTGAAGCTGAGCACTTCGCCCGGCCTCTCAGCAAAGAACTCCTGGAGCATCTCTGTGAGCTGCGCCTTGTTCATTCTCTTGCCACCTTTTTTACCTTTTCCCATAATTATAAAGATTAATAGTTTTTTAAGGCATAGACAATGCAAACGAGTGCAATGAAAGTTCGCTTTCAAATTATCGAATGCAGTTTACCTTGTGCAAAGAAACAAAAAAAAATGCAGATTTCAAACTTTCTAGCCATTTTTTTTTCGTTTTTTATTAAATATGTAATAAAAAGGACAATTGTTCCAATTTTTTTTCATAAGTTTGCAGCCGAAAAGAGAAGCGAGGTTATTTCGAGAAAATAGAAAACAGATGCAAGCAACGGAATTTGAGGGATTTTTTAAGGAAAACTATTCGAAAATATATTATTGGGCACTCAGCCTTCTTCATGATGAGGAGGCTGCGAGGGACATTGTGTCTGATAGTTTTGAATACCTTTTTACTCACAATTCTCATTTGCAAGCAAATGAAGCTTGTAATTACTTATTTGTTAGTGTTCGGCATCGCTGTACTGACTATTATCGCAAGCAAGCTGTTCATCAACGTTATTCCAATTATATAGCTTATACCTCCGAGACAGTTGAAGAAACCATGGGATTCTTGGAACATGAGGAACTGGTGGAGCAAATACTGAAACTTATGGAGTTTTTATCTCCGCGTACTCGTGATATTCTGGAAGCGCATTATTTAAAAGGGAAGAAGTATGGTGAGGTTGCAAAAGAATTTGGCATCAGCGAGAGTGCGGTCAAGAAGCACGTGATGCAAGCATTGAAGTTTTTCAGAGAAAAGTTGAACTCCAACAAAAAAAGTTAAAGATATGATTTCTCAAGTACCTTTAATCCCTAAAGAATCGCTTTATATATAATAAGAAATAGATAAAATGTCAGATAAAAAACGAGATAATGTAAACGAGATTGAGCAAAGCTCTATAGAGCAAATGATTACCGAAGCTCTGATGAGAGATAAGTTGGAGGCTCCTGACAGGAATGAGGAGTGGAATAAACTTGTCGCTCGCATGGTTGTGCCTACTGGCGATAGCGAAACAACTTCCCAGAATGAAATCCTAAAAGTGGGTCGTTTTTCCATTCGTACATTATGGATGACTATTGGTACTGTTGCAGCGATAGCTTTCATTATCTTTATGGTTTCTTTAAAATTGCAAAAGGCAACTCCAGATGCTCTCTATGAAGCAAGAAAACAAGTTGCTGAAATTGTAATTTTGGATAATCAGAATAATGAACGAGTGGTCGTGGACCATGAAATGACCTTACCTTCTTCTACGAAAGTAGAACGTCACACGGTGGTCGTGCCAGAAGGCAAGGATATGAAATTGACCTTGGCTGATGGCTCTCAAGTGTGGCTCAATGCCAATAGCCGTCTTACTTATCCAACAGTATTTAAAGGCAAGAATAGAGAGGTAGAATTGCAAGGGGAGGGATATTTTAAAGTGACTCATGATGTTCATCATCCTTTTATCGTAAAGACTAGCGACATGCAGACCTGCGTGTTGGGCACGGAGTTTAATATTGAAGCCTCCAACTCAAGCCATCCGCATGTTACCTTGGTGGAAGGAAAGGTTAAGGTGATGTCTTGCTTGGCATCTGAGAAGGGAACTCCGTCTGCAAGTAAGATCATCATGCCAGGAGAGGATGCGACGATGAATGAGAAAGGTGAAATCAAGGTCAGTCATGTTGATACAGACGATGTGGCATGTTGGAGGGATGGTATTCAGCTTTTTAATGATGCGTCTTTGCGGGAAATTGTCCTCCAACTAGGCAGTTGGTACAATGTGAATGTCGTTTGTCATGATGAAAAGTTACTAAATACGCATTTGCGTTACATGTATGATCGACGGAAAGGAATAGGAGAGGCATTAAAAATGCTGAATGAAATTTCAAATAATAAAGTAAAACTGCATAATAATACCATTTTGATAGAATAATCTAAGAAAATATAGATTATTTTAATTTTTAGGGTGCCCGATGTTACTCTTTGTCCGCTTTTATAGTAAAACATTATAAAAAGGACAAAGAGTTATGAACAAAAAACTTTTGATTTTGACAGTGGCAAGTATGCTGATGATGCCAATAGCCTCTTCGGCGTTTGCGATGCCACAAGTACAACAAGCCAAGGCTGCAAGTAATGCCAATGGCACTCAATTCTTCAAGGGAACCTTTGCGGAAGCTTTGGCAAAGGCGAAGAAGGAAAACAAAAAACTGATGGTGGATTGTTACACCCTTTGGTGCGGTCCATGCCGTTATATGGCCAAGAGTGTTTTCCCAGATGAGAACCTTGGTAAGTTTATGAACGAGAATTTTGTTTGTATACAGCTTGATATGGAGCATGGAGAAGGTCCGGAGCGTAACAAGGCTTTTAAGGTAAAGGCTTATCCTACCTTTATCTTTTTTGATGCCGATGGCAAGGAGATGAACCGCTTTGAGGGCATGGCGATGCAGGATGAGTTCCAAAAGCGTTGCGAGCGTATCTTGCAGGGTGAGGCTCCTATATCTAAAGAGGAGGCTCAAAAAGCTAAACAAGAGGAACAAGAACAGCAGACTACTGCGAAAGATACCATTATAGACGAGGGCAAGGGCGTGAATTTCATCAAGGGTTCGGAAGTTCGTTTTGCCGATGTCTTGGCGCAGGCTAAGCGTGAGAACAAGCGAGTACTCGTGGATTTCTGGGCTACTTGGTGTCACGCTTGTATGCAGATGAACAAGACAACCTTCCGTGATACACGTGTTGGAAACATGATGAATTATACTTTTGTCAACTATGCCGTGGATGTTGATCATGATGCCGATGCCAAGGAATTGGTGGAGAAATTCAAAGTCAAGGCATTCCCTACTTATCTGATTTTGAATCCTGATGGCACAGAGTACAACCGAATCGTGGGAAGTAACAACGTGGAAGGTTTTGCTAAGGCTTTGACCGATGCCTTGTTGGGTAAGGAGGATAGATATACCATGATGGAAAGAATGCAACAAGAGGCAGAAGCCAAGGCCAGAACAGAGCGCCAAGCCAACTTGACGGCTTCTCCTAAAGCGACTCCTAAGACTAAGGTGAAGTTCTTGGCAGGTACAGATGTCGAGAAAGGCATCAAGGTGGCAAAGGCCAAGAAGAAAAACTTAATGGTGTTCTTTACGGATGGCGATTATAAGTCGGAGTATGTGGAGAAATATTCTTTCAATGATGCAGCCATTGCCGACTATCTCAACAAGAACTTCCTTTGTATGTTTGTGGATGCCAAGAGCAAGCAAGGTGATGCAGTTGTGACCAAATACAATCTTTCCGAGAGTTTCCCTTCATACTTGCTTTTCAACAGCAAGGGCGAATGCAAGGGATGCGCAGGTGGAGCCATGCGCTCCGTTGATATGATGAAGGAGAACTTTGATATGTATCTCAACTATGTTCCTAAAGAATAGGAAAGTGTTGGATAAAGCTATAAAATATCATTATAATGTCAGTCGAAAAAAGAAAAAATAAATAAAACGTTATGAGAGATTTAAAGTCAAGAGTGACCGCATTGGCGATGATTTCGTCGTTTATCTCTCCTCTCTCTCTGGTTAATAGTCAGGCAGCAGTGATTGGTGACCAACCGCTGCTTGCCAATGACTGGGCAGGAGAGCAGATGGCGAAGATAAAGGAGCAATCATCGTTGGTGGATGCATTTAAGAGAGTAGAGAAACTCACGGGATACAGAATCATGTATTCCTATGATGACGTGAAGAATTACAAGGCGCAGGCTATGCCTTCTTCCAAGGATATTCACAAGGCTTTGTCGCAAGTTTTGGGAAACCTTCCTTTGGACTTTACCATCAATGGCAAGTTTGTGTCCATTTCCAAGAAGGTTCCGCAGATTTCCAATATTTCCTTGTCTTCTGGAGTAAAGGAGGGGAAGACGGTCGTGTTGCAAGGTCAGGTTGTCGATATGAATGGCGACCCTCTGCCAGGTGTCACCGTGCAAGCTGGCAAGAATAGCAAGATTGCTACCGTAACCAACACCGATGGCTCCTTTGTGCTCCAGTTGAATCGTGGACGTGCTGTGAATGTCGATTTCTCTTACATTGGCATGAAGCCGGAACATTATATGTTCAAGTGTCAGGAAGATTTCCGCAACTTGGTCATCAAGATGAAGGATGATGCCTCTTCCTTGAAAGAGGTCGTGGTGACGGGTATGTTCAATAAGCGTCGTGAGACCTATACGGGCTCTGCCAAGACCGTTACCTCCAAGGACTTGAAGTTGGCTGGTAACTCCAATCTCTTGTCTTCGCTCTCTAATGTCGATCCTAGTTTCAATATCGTGACCAACGATTTGATAGGTAGTGACCCCAATAAGTTGCCAGACATCACCATGCGTGGCTCCACAGCCTTGGGCACGGATGTGAAGAGTATGCAAAACAATGCCAGCAACAAGGTGTCGAGCAACCTCCCTCTTTTTATCATGGACGGTTTTGAGGTGAGCTTGGAACGTTTCAACGACTTGGATGAGAACCAGGTGGAGAGCATCACCCTCTTGAAGGATGCTTCTGCCACGGCACTCTATGGTACTCGTGGTGCCAATGGTGTGGTGGTCATCACCACCAAGAAACCTGAGAGTGGTCGCCTGCGTGTTACTTACAAGGGAACCTTGACGGTAGAGGCACCAGACCTCACTGGCTACAACTTGATGAATGCCGATGAGAAGTTGAGATACGAGAAGTTGGCAGGCCTTTATACTGCCACCGATGATGTCAAAAAACAGCAGAGCCTTGACAATCTCTACAATGCTCGCATGATGAATGCCGCAAGGGGTATTGATACCTATTGGCTCAATTACCCTATCCATACAGGGGTAGGTCATAAGCATAGCTTGCGTGTAGAGGGTGGCGATGATGTGTTTCGCTATTCGGGCAACTTGCTTTACAACAACATCAATGGTGCAATGAAGGGTTCTGCCCGCAATACCTTTACGGGTGGCGTGTTCTTGTCTTACAAGTACAAGAACTTGACCTTCCAGAACGACTTGCAGATTTCTAGCAATACGTCCAAGAATTCCCCTTACGGTTCGTTCAGCGACTATACTTCTGTGAACCCTTATTATACCCCATTCGACTCGGATGGCAATTATGTCAAGAAGTTGGAGAGCAATACCTCATATCCTTCCTTGGGCTTAAACTCAGGTGTGACGGTCTATAATCCTCTCTACAATGCGATGTTGCCTCAGAAGAATGAGAGCAAATATACCTCCATCACCAATAACTTCGCCATCGAGTGGCATCTCAACGATGCTTTCTTCATGCGTGGTTCTTTGGGTGTAACCAGTGAGAAGAGTAGAAGCGATGTTTATGTGCCAGCAGAGAACACCGCCTTTGATGAGTATGCTACATCTGATTATGGACGTAAGGGTACTTATACTTACGGCACAGGTGAGAACAGTCAGTACGAACTGAACATCACTGCCAACTATTCCAAGACCTTTGCCGACTTGCATGCTCTCTATGTGGGCTTGGGCTATACCTTGGCGCAGACCAAGTATGAGGATTATTCTTTCCAGGCTGAAGGCATCACCAATAGCAACATGGCTTTCTTGGGTGCTGCCACGGCATATGCACAGGGTACTACCCCTTATGGCTATGAAAGTACGGTTCGCCGTGTGGGAGTGACGGGCAACTTCAACTATACATACGCCGACCGATATTTCGTGGATGGTACGTTCAAGACGGAAGGTTCATCCCAGTTTGGTAAGGACAATCGTTTTGCCCCATTCTTCAGTGTGGGCGCTGGTTGGAATATACATAACGAGAAGTTCCTCAAAGGCAACAATCTTATCAATGTGGCTCGTCTTCGCCTGAGCTATGGTACAAGCGGCTCGCAGTCATTCTCTCCTTATCAGGCTCTCACCAGCTACAAGAGCATTGATGGCTATAACTTCAATGGCTTGTATGGTGTCAAGTTGATGGGCATTGGTAACTCGGAACTGAAATGGCAGAAGACCAAGCAATGGAATGTGGGTCTTGATTTGGAACTCATTAAGAATCGTTTTGCGTTGAACTTCGATTTTTACAACAAGTTGACCGATGATTTGCTCTCTGATGTCAATCTGCCGACTTCTGCCGGTTTTAGCAGTTTCAAGGGCAACGTGGGACAGGTGGAGAACCGAGGCTTCGAGTTGGGAGCCAACGCCTATCTTATCCGTGACACCAAGAAGCAGTTGATTTGGTCTGTTGGCGGAACCATGATTCACAATGTCAATAAGATTAAGAAGATAAGCAACTATCTAGAATATTTGAATTCCTTGATGGAGAACGAAGAGGATGTAAATCCTAGTTTCATGTATAAGGAGGGTGAGAGCATCAATACGATATTCGCTGTCAGAAGTCAAGGTATCGACCCAAGCAATGGTAAGGAAATCTATGTGAAGAAAGACGGTTCGCTTACTTATGTTTGGGATAGCAAGGACAAGGTGGCTTGTGGTATCAATGAGCCAAAGTTCTTGGGTACATTCAATACACGCTTGCGTTATCAGGGATGGCAGCTGAGTGCCATTTTCAGCTACCGCTTCGGTGGACAGATATACAATAGCACCTTGGCAAGCAAGATTGAGAACAACTATCCTTACAACAACAGTGATAAGCGTGCCCTCTACGACCGTTGGAGTCCTGAGAATCCAAATGCTCGATACAAGGCTATCAATGACTTCTCCACCACATATGCTACAAGTCGTTTTGTGGAGGACGAGAATACTTTGCGTTTGAACACGCTTTCACTGAGTTACGACCTTCCAGTCTCTTGGCTCAAGAAGGTACATTTGCCATTTGAGTATGTATCTATAGCAGGCTATGCCGAGGACTTGTTGTATGTATCAAGCGTCAAGCGTGAGCGTGGTACCGACTATCCATATGCACGTACTTATACTTTCTCCTTGACTTTGAGATTCTAAAAGGATTATTAATGTAAAACAGAACATGATGAAAAAGACAATATATTCAATGTTGCTTCTCTTGGGAGCCGCCTCGTCGCTGACCAGTTGTAGCGATTGGTTGGATGTAAGTCCTAAGACAGAAGTGAGAGAGGGCGACTTGTTCTCTTCCGAGTCGGGTTATCGCAATGCGGTGTCTGGCGTTTATATACTCTTGGGGCAGAAGCCTCTTTATGGTGTGCAGGCTTCCATGTTTGTGCCAGAGTTCTTGGCGCATACCTGGACCACTCCTTCCGAGAGTACCAATGCCTCTGCCTTCTATTTGGCAAAGAACGATTATACTAATTCCAATGTGGAGACCACTTTGGATAACCTTTGGTCGAATTACTATAATGCGATAGCGCAGATCAACAATATCTTGACCAATCTGCAAGGCTCTTCTGTCAAATTCTCTGGCAACCAACGCCAGATGATGGAGGGAGAACTCTATGGCTTGCGTGCTTTCCTTCATCTGGACTTGATGAGATTTTACGGACCAGTTCCGGATGGTGCAGATGGCTCCAAGCTGTGCATCCCATACGTCAAGGAATTGACCACCGACGTGGCAAAGTTGAAGTCTGAGTCGTATGATGCGGTAAAGGCTGATATTTTAGCCGATTTAGACAAGGCGGAGAGTCTGCTTGCCACTTCTGACCCTATCGTAGAGACCAAGGCAAGTGCTGACGATCCAGACCGTTCTGACGATGCGGCTGATGCCGATGTAGATTTGAGTGAGAATGAAATCTATCGTCAGCTTCACTTCAACTATTGGGCTGTGATAGGAGCCAAGGCTCGCTATTATTATTGGATAGGTGACAAGGAGAAGGCGGTGGAATACGCCAAGAAGGTGATTGAGGCGAAGGACAAGGCTGGCAAGCAAGTGTTCTCGCTCTGCGATGAGGCTTACTACTCTGCTCATAGCAATGCCAACCTGACCATGAAGATGGAGCAACTCTATGGTGTCTATAACTCAAGTTATCAGGATGACATCTATCAAGCTTACTATTCCAAGGCCAATCCTCTCTTTACACAAAAGGAGGATTATGTGAAGACGGCTTATGAGTCAACGCTTTATCCTGATGATATCCGTTTCAAGGGAAGCCGTTATTGGAAAACTCAGATGGCGGACAATGCTACAGTGTCGGAGTATCATTTCCTCAAATATACTTATAATGGTTCTTGGTATGGTTACAACACAGTACCTGTGATGCGCCTGAGCGAGATGTACTTCATCTTGTTTGAGGATGCTTCGTTGAGCGAGATGAAACCATACTTTGCCACATGGCGACTTGCTCGTGGATTGGATGCTTCGCTCGACGAGACATTGACCAGCGAGTCGGCTGTCATCTCTCGCATGGAGAAGGAATGGCGCAAGGAGTTCATGGGTGAGGGACAGATGTTCTTCTTCTACAAGAAGCATAACTATTCCGCTTATTCATGGCCTACGAGCTATACGGTTCCAGCAGGAGCTTATCAACTACCTAAGCCAAAGAGCCAGTCCATGTACGAGTAATCTTACAACTCTCAAAAAGTTATGTTTCAATCAAAAATGAAGTTTTAAACATGAAGAAATATATATTTATTGTCATGGCGGCCTTGGGTATATTGACCTTGGCTTCCTGCTCGGAGAACGAGCCAATGGCATACGAGGGGCAACCAGCCTTGTATTTCGCAAATGATGACATCAACTTCTCTTTCTTCTATGCGGAAAATGCAGGGGATAGAAGTTCGGTCGATATTACGGTACATGCAATGGGACCTGTCTCTGACGTGAATAGAACCTTTACGCTTTATCAGGAGAACGCTGGCGAGGCTGATGCCGCCCAGGCTGGTGTGCATTACCTGGGCTTCGACACCGACGAGATGAAGCAAGCGATGGTGATTCCTGCTGGTAAGAGTGAGGTAAAGTTGCCTATCGTCTTATTAAAGGACAATAGCTTGGACACACAGACCGTGAAGTTGAAGATAGGCATCCGTCCTAATGAGAATTTCGGCATGGGTGTTGTGGAGAAGGATAGTACTGTGATTTCTTTCTCTTCTCAGGCGATGAAACCTACCAATTGGAAAGACTGGTATTATGCCTTCGGTTCTAGTTGGGGTACGGTCAAGATGCGTTTCATCATAGATGTCACGGGCATTACCAACTTCGACCAAGTGCCGGATGATTATGATTATCTCATCTATCTGAATGGCAAGTTGAAGTCCAAGATGTTTGAGTATAATTCCACCCACGACCAACCATTGCAAGAAGCAGATGGTACGTTAGTAGAATTTGAGAATCCTTATATTTGGGAATAGCCTCTGGGCATTCGTAAGTCCAGAGCGTTCATAAAATATGGATAATAACTTAAAGTTTAGAAGATTATGACAAACAAAAGAATAACAAAAGGGTTGCTCTGCTTGTCGATGGCGTTGGGGCTGTTTGCCAGTTGCTATGAGGACAAGGGTAACTACGACTATATTTCCGAGGATGATGCCGCTGGTGTTGTCTTAGGTTCCTTGGAAGGTGCTACCGTCAAGGCCAACGAGGTATTGAAGATAGAGCCTCAGATGAAAGGTGGAGAGGGAGACAACTTCTCTTACCTTTGGTACACCCTTTCGAGCGGTTCCTACAATGTGAAGAAGGACACCTTGTCGCAAGAGCGTGAGTTGAATGTACCTATCAACCTGAAGGAGGGTAAATATACCTTATATTATCAGGTGACCAATAAGTCGAATGGTGTTTTTCGTTCCGTTGAGGCTCCTCTCACCGTGACAGCTACTGATATTACGAGTGGTTGGTATGTGATGAAGGAGATCTCGGGTGGCACCGATTTCGATTACTATTCTCTTGATGGCAAGAAAACAGTCAATGATTTCTTGACATCTTCCCTGGGAATGGAACCTATGAAGGGTTCTCCTGTCGGGATGGTTTTTCTCGATGCTTCCTATAGTCATGAGGAGGAAGGTGCTGATGGCAAGGTTACCAAGGAGACGGGACTCTCTGCTTTTCACATCATGTCAAGTCAAGACTTCATTACCTTGAATGGTAGTGATTTCAGCTTGTTGAAGAACTTGCAGCAGGAATTCTACGAGACTCCATCTAACATCAACTTCAGCCATCTCTTTATAGACTCTTCTTTGCGTGATCAAGGATACACTACAGACTACTGCTATTTGATCAACAATGGTAAAGTTCATACAATGGGCTCAGAGATAGGTAAGTGGGGATACCAAGGAGCAGGCGACTATGAGCTATACCCAACATTAGTGCTAGGCTACTTCGGCGAGTTTGCTTATGATATGAAGAACCAGATGATCGTAAACTGTAGTACGGATGGAGAGGTTTCAAATGCCCAAACTTTCTTTGGCAGTGACTTTACGGATTTCAAGGATAAAGATATGCAAGTATCTGCTGTCGTTCCACATATCGGCGGATTCTCCGCGGAATTCTATGTCGTGGCAAAGAGCGGCGAGGACGGAAAGTATTATGTGGCGGATGTCTCTACCTTCCCTCCTTATGTCTATCAGGCAGAGTTCTATGAGTATGCGGCTGACAGTCCTTTGAACCAAGCCAAGATTGTTGCTTCGCCTCAGACAGCCTCTGTCATCTATTATGCCGTGGATAATAAATTGTATATGCACAAGGTAACTACAAGTGAGGACACGGTTGTGAAGACTTTCGCCGAAGGCGAGAACATCTCGTTTATCAAAAACTTTACGGGTACAGATAAGGATGGTGAAAGTTTCAACAATATCGTGGTTGTCACCAATACGACCACAGGGTATCAGGTTTATCAATTCCCTATGGTGGGTTCCGCAGGTGAGTTGAAGACAGACGTGTCTCCATCCATGAGTGGTACAGGAAAAGCATCTTACTTGATGTTTAGACAAGAATAAATTTGCTCAACGTAAGTTGATTGCATCAAACGAATGGCAGATGTGGGGTGTGACTTATGGCACACCCCCTTGCCTTTTCAGTCAAGCATCGTGCTTGTTGAAGCATCTTTCCTTGCTAAAGATGTTACAATGCTGTTACAACTTGCAATATCCTTCATAAATATTTCGGTATCATCGGAAATCTTATTAAATTTGCAAACGAAATGTAACAATTATTTCCGCAAACAGAAACATTTATGAGTACAAGTCAATATCTTGTGATATTTTTTCAGATTCTAGGCTCTCTGGCCTTGCTTATCTATGGTATGAAAGTGATGAGCGAGGCATTGCAGAAGATGGCAGGATCGCAGTTACGACACATCCTTGGGGCAATGACCACCAATCGTTTTACAGGCATGCTCACGGGTACCTTCATTACCTGCGCCGTGCAGAGTTCTTCCGCCACCACCGTGATGACGGTATCCTTTGTCAATGCAGGACTTCTCACCTTGGCACAGGCCATCTCGGTTATCATGGGTGCCAACATCGGTACTACGCTCACGGCATGGATTATGTCGCTCGGCTATAATGTCGATTTGACCATTGTCGTCTTCCCGGCTTTCTTCTTGGGCATCATGCTGATATATAGCAAGAAGCGCCGTTATTTCGGAGATTTCCTCTTCGGTATCGCTTTCCTCTTTTTCGCCCTCGTCTTGTTGAGTGGCGCAGGAAAGGCCCTCGACTTGGAACACAATCCTTCTGTCATCGACTTCTTCAGTTCCTTTGATACAAAGAGTCACCTCACGATTATCATCTTCCTCTTGATAGGTACGGTCATCACCTGCATCGTGCAGAGTTCTGCTGCTGTGATGGCGATAACCATCTTGCTCTGTTCCACAGGTGTGCTTCCTATCTACTTGGGCATTGCCTTGGTGATGGGCGAGAACATCGGAACCACCGCTACCGCCAACCTCGCCGCCTTGGGTGCCAACGCCCAGGCTCGTCGTGCAGCCTTGGCTCACTTGGTGTTCAACGTGTTTGGTGTGGTATGGGTGCTCTGCCTGTTCTATCCGTTTGTGGATATGGTCTGCTCGTTTGTGGGCTACGACCCGGATGGCAACATGACGACGGCTCAGAAGGCGACGATGCTCCCTATCGTCTTGGCGATGTTCCACACCTGCTTCAATGTCTGCAACACGGGCGTGCTCATCTGGTTTATTCCTCAGATAGAGAAGATAGTTTGCAAGCTCATCAAGCCTAAGACCGACAAGGATGACGAGGACTTCCGCCTGCGCTTTATCCAAACGGGTATCATGAAAACCCCTGAGCTCTCTGTCTTTGAGGCACAGAAGGAGATAAGCAGTTTTGGCGAACGCATCCAGCGTATGTTCGGCATGGTGAGAGAACTCTTGGAAACCACAGACGAGAAAGGCTTTGGCAAGTTGTATGAGCGTATCGTGAAATATGAGGGTATCTCAGATAACATGGAGATAGAGATAGCCAAGTATCTCGACCAGGTGAGCGATGCCCATCTGAGCGATGACACCAAGGCGAAGATTCGTGCCATGCTTCGTGAGATTTCCGAGATAGAGAGCATCGGTGACAGTTGCTATAATATCGCCCGAACCATCAAGCGCAAGGTGGATAACAAGGAGGAATTCACTGACAAGCAGCATGAGAACATCCACCAGATGTTTAAGTTGGTCGATGAGGCTTTGACGCAGATGAACTTCATGTTTACCCACGACCGCCAGACGCTTGATATGAATCGTACATTCAATATAGAGACGGAAATCAACAACTATCGTTCGCAGTTGCGCAACCAGAACATAGACGATGTGGATAATCACCTCTATGCATACGGCATAGGAACAATGTACATGGATGTTATCCAAGAGTGTGAAAAACTCGGCGACTATGTGGTCAATGTTGCCGAAGCTCGAATGGGGAAAAGATAAACAATAAGACCAAGTCTTCGTATATAACATCGTATATGGCATGATATATAACAAGTCTTGGTATCAAGTATAAAAAGTCTTCTGAGATACTAGTTGTTGTCTTCAGAAGACCTAGTATGTTAAGCCGCACAACAGCTGATATGCAATCGCACATCAGCTGTTGTGCGGTTGCATATCAGCTGTTGTGCGCTCGTCGTTCAGTTGTTGTGCGATGATAGAATTTCTGTTAGTTCCTTCATTCCGTCAGATGCACCCTTCATGATATGCTCTATCTTGTAATATCCATTGGTGTTGACTGCACCAGGGTCTATCAGATAGATAGGGATATGGGGCTTGGTGTAGGAAATCAAGCCGGCGGCAGGATATACGTTGAGCGATGTGCCGATGATTACGAAGATGTCGGCTTGCTGTACAGCCTCGGCTGCAGGCTCGATCATCGGAACGCTCTCGCCGAAGAATACGATGAATGGGCGTAGCAAGCTGCCGTCGCCAGCCTTGGTGCCAGGTTTCACCTCGCAATCATCCTCAGGCAACTCCTTGATGTAGCGATAATCGTATGGATTGTTGGAGGAGCACACCTTCGAGAGCTCGCCATGTAGGTGGATGACGTTCTTGGAACCCGCCTTCTCGTGCAGGTTGTCCACGTTCTGCGTGATAACCGTCACGTCGAAATCCTTCTCCAGTTCCTTGATAAGCTTGTGTCCCTCGTTGGGCTGAGCGGCATAGAGCTTATGGCGTAACATGTTGTAGAAGTTGGTTACTAGGGTAGGGTCTTTTTCCCATCCCTCATGGGTTGCTATCTGTTCCACTGGATAGTTCTCCCATAAGCCATCGTTGCCGCGGAAAGTCTTGAATCCACTCTCCACCGACATGCCGGCACCGGTTAAAAATACAAGTTTCTTCATCTTATCACGTTTTATTTGACAATAATTTCTGCTTCTTACTATTAAGAATGCACAAATTTAGTAATTTTTCTTCAAATAGCATCGTTATCACCAAGAAAAATGTTATCTTTGCACTCGTTTTAAAGACAAATTCAGATTATTAATACAAAGTTATAGATAAATTTATGGATAAAGTAAGTTATGCTTTAGGCATCGGCATCGGTCGCCAGTTGGCTTCTATGGGTGCGGAGAGTTTGAATATTGATGATTTCGCACAGGCTGTAAAGGATGCCATCGCTGGTAAGCTCCAGCTCGATGAGCAGGAGGCTCAGCAGTTGGTGCAGAATTTCTTTGCAGAGCAGGAGGCTAAGGCTCAGGCTGCGGCTGCCGAGAAGGGCAAGGTTGCCAAGGAGGCAGGAGAGAAGTTCCTCGCTGAGAATGGTAAGAAGGAAGGTGTCATCACCACCAAGAGTGGTTTGCAATATCAGGTGTTGCGTGAGGGCAACGGCAAGGCTCCTAAGGCTACCGACCAGGTGGAGTGCCACTACGAGGGTACGCTCATCGACGGTACCAAGTTTGATAGCTCTTACGACCGTGGTCAGACAGCTACTTTCCCATTGAACCAGGTAATCGCTGGTTGGACAGAGGGTCTTCAGTTGATGACCGAGGGTGCCAAGTATCGTTTCTTCATCCCTTACCAGTTGGGTTATGGCGAGCGTGGCGCAGGTGCGTCTATCCCTCCATTCTCAGCCTTGATTTTCGATGTAGAGCTCGTGGCTGTCAAGTAATGAGCCCCTTCTATCGCTTCATTTAATTTAAGAAACAAAGAATAAAACATAAAGAAAAGGAAATGAAAAAGTTATTTTTCGGAGCCCTCGTGGCTTGTGTTGCTGCTACATTCGTAGCTTGCGGCAATTCTACTCCTAAGGCTGACCTCAAGAGCGACGTTGATACCTTGAGCTATGCCATGGGTATGTCTCAGACTCAGGGTCTGAAGGAGTTCATGGTGGAGCGCATGGGCGTAGACACTGCTTATATGGACGACTTCATCAAGGGTCTTAACGATGGTGCCAACGCTGGTGACGACAAGAAGAAGGCTGCCTACTATGCAGGTATCCAGATTGGTCAGCAGATTTCTAACCAGATGGTTAAGGGTATCAATCACGAGGTGTTCGGTGAGGATTCTACCAAGACTATCTCTTTGAAGAACTTCATGGCAGGTTTCATCACTGGTACTACAGGCAAGAAGGGCTTGATGACAGTGGAGCAGGCTGCTCAGGTGGCTCAGACCAAGATGATGGCCATCAAGGCTAAGAACATGGAGAAGGAGTATGGTCCTAACAAGGTGGCTGGTGAGAAGTTCCTCGCTGCCAACAAGAAGAAGCCAGGAGTGGTAACTCTTCCTTCAGGTGTTCAGTACAAGGTCATCAAGGAGGGTAATGGTCCTATGCCTAAGGATACTTCTCTCGTAAAGGTAAACTACGAGGGTAAGACCATCGACGGCAAGGTATTCGACTCTTCGTTCAAGCGTGGTCAGGCAGTAGACTTGCGTGCCAACCAGGTTATCAAGGGTTGGACCGAGGCTTTGGTTCACATGCCAGCAGGTTCTGTTTGGGAGGTTTACATTCCTCAGCAGTTGGCTTACGGCGATCGTGAGCAGGGTCAGATCAAGCCATTCTCTGTATTGATCTTCAAGATTGAGTTGATTTCAGTAGGTGGCAAGTAATTTTTTGTGGGAACTCATTAAGAGAGGACTTATAAATAATGAAGAAGATATTAATGACAGCACTCGTCCTCGTGGCGAGTGCTTCTTTGTTTACGGCTAGTGCTGTAAACAAGAACAAGGGCAAGAAGGCTGCTACCCCTATAGAGTTGAAAACGTCAGCCGATTCTTTGAGTTATGCCGCAGGCATGAATGCTACTCAGGGTTTGATTCCTTTCATCCAGCAGAGCTATCAGGTAGACACTGCGTATATGGAGAATTTCCTGCGTGGTTACAAGGATGCGCTTGCCATGGGCATAAACCCTCGTACGGTAGCCTACTCTGCCGGCATGGAAGTAGCCAAGATGGTGGAGCAGCGTGTGTTCCCTAGTACGAAAGAGGCTTTGAAGAATACGCATGATTCTATCGGTCATGCCATGTTCCAGAATGGTTTTATCGCAGCATTGGCGAGCGATACAACTTTCTTCTCAGCTAAGGCTGCTGAGAACTATCAGAAGGAGGCCTTGGCTGGTGCAGGAGAAAAGTTCCTCGCCGAGAACGCCAAGAAGCCAGGTGTCAAGGTGTTGCCTAGCGGTTTGCAATACAAAGTGATTACCGAGGGTCATGGCGAGGTGCCAAAGGCTAGCGACGAGGTAGAGGTTATCTATGAGGGGTGCTTGATTGACGGCACTGTGTTTGATTCTACATCCAAGCATGGCTCCAAGACGGATAAGTTCCGTGCCAATGGCTTGATTAAGGGTTGGACAGAGGCTCTCACCACCATGCCTGTAGGCAGCAAGTGGCAACTCTACATCCCTTACGAGTTGGCATATGGTGAGCGTCGTGCAGGACAGATTCCTCCTTATTCTACATTGGTGTTCGATTTGGAGCTTGTGAGCATCGTCAAGCCAGAGGCTAAACCAGTTGAGCCAGCAGGTGAATTGAAGGAGAATGTTGCTGTAGGTTCCAACCAAAAGACCGCAGCCAAGACTTCTGCTGCAGCTGCAAAGAAAGGCGGCAAAAGCAAGGCAAATGCTAAGAAAAAGTAGCACTTAGACCTACGGAAACGTTAAAATCAGTATAAAATACTATCTAAATGCACGATTATTGCAAAATAATCGTGCATTTTGTTGTTTGTTCCGATTGTTTTTATTAATTTTGCTATCTGGTATAGCGTGTACCTTAATAAATAGCAACAATATAAAACATAACGAAATGGAGAAAATTGACAATCTTGACAGAAAGATTCTCGGCATACTCTCAAAGAATGCCCGTATTCCTTTCAAAGACGTAGCCGCAGAATGTGGCGTGTCTCGTGCTGCCATCCATCAGCGTGTGCAACATCTCATGGAGGATGGTTTCATCACAGGTAGTGGTTTCGATGTAAACCCTAAGAGCCTAGGTTATTCTACATGCACCTATGTAGGCCTCAATCTGGAGCGTGGCAATATGTACAAGAAGGTAGTGGAGCGACTCCAGAATATCCCAGAAATCGTGGAGTGCCACTTCACCACAGGTTCCTACACCATGCTCATCAAGCTCTATGCCCGTGACAACGAGCAGCTCATGGACTTGCTCAACAACAAGCTCCAGGCTATCCCTGGCGTGGTTTCCACCGAGACGCTCATCTCTTTGGAGCAGAGCATCAAGCGTGAGATTCCTGTTATCTTGGAAGACGAATAAGGACTTTCTGAAATAGATTCTTTTTATTTGATTTGAAACTGAAACAAATGGAAACATTTGACTTGGAGGCTCACCTGCAAGGTGCGTACTCCGTATTTCCCGAAGCGAAGCATCTGCCTGTCATTGGTCTCACAGCCAACTATGAGGGCATCGACGCTACGCTTCGCGATTGTTATTACAAGCAGGTGATAGCGGCAGGTGGCACGCCTGTCATTATCCCTCCGGTAGCCGATGCCAGCGTCATCGTCAATACATTGCAGCATTTGGATGGATTGATCTTGACGGGTGGCGGCGACCACAATCCCTTATGGATGGGTGAGGAACCTTCGCCTCGCCTGCACAACATCAACCAGGAGCGAGACGCTGCCGAACTGATGATTACCCGACTGGCTTACAATCGACAGATTCCGATGCTGGGCATTTGCCGAGGCATCCAGACGCTTGCCATCGCCTTGGGTGGAAAAGTGTATCAAGACATCAAGCAGCAAGTGAAGCATAGTCAGGATGCCGACCGTTCGGAGCCTACCCATAGCGTGGAACTCAAGAAGGATTCCACCTTATTTAATATATATGGAAAGGAGAGGATATTGGTCAACTCGTTTCACCATCAGGCGGTGAGCGAGCCGGGCAAGCACATGCGCACCATCGCCAAGTCGGCAGATGGAATCATCGAGGCCATCGAGAGCTGCGAGTACAAGCAGATATTGGGCGTACAGTGGCATCCTGAGTGGTTGGGAGAGGAAGGACGCAAGATGTTCCAGTGGCTGGTCAACCAGGCTGGCAACTTCTATGCTGCCAAGCAGTTGCACAAGCGCATCCTTACCCTCGATACCCACTGCGACACGCCGATGTTCTTCCCACAGGGCATCAAGTTCGATCATCGCGACCCTCGCATCCTCGTAGACTTGCACAAGATGACCGATGGCCGCCAAGACGCCACCACCATGGTGGCTTATCTGCCACAGCCCAAGATGGGCGAGAGCTTCAGCAGCAAGGTGGCTTTCCCCGTGGATGGACCTACGCAGTATGCCGACCTTATCTTCGACAAGATAGAGGACATCGTGAGCAAGAACAGTGCCTATCTCAGCATAGCTCGTACACCTGCCGACCTTTACAGCGACAAGCGCAACGGCAGGAAAAGCATCATGCTCGGTATCGAGAACGGTCTAGCCTTGGGACACGACCTAGCCAACGTGAAGCACTTTGCCCAGCGAGGCATCGTATACATCACCCTTTGCCACAATGGCGACAACGACATCTGCGACAGTGCCCGTGGCTGCAACACCCACAATGGCGTGAGCAGCTTCGGCGAGAAAGTCATCAAGGAGATGAACCGTCTTGGCATCATGGTAGACTTGAGCCATGGCGGCGAGAAGAGCTTCTACGATGCCTTGGAGATAAGCGAGACACCTATCGTGTGCAGCCATAGCAGCAGCCGTGCGCTCTGCGACGTGCCTCGCAACCTAACCGACGATCAGATGCGTGCCCTCGCAGCCAAGGGAGGTGTGGCTCACACCACTCTCTATCACGGATTCCTGCGTAAGGAGGGTGAGGCAGACATCATGGATGCCATCGCCCACTTGGAACATGCCATCGACGTGATGGGCATCGACCATGTGGGATTGGGAACCGACTTCGACGGCGATGGTGGCATACGTGGTCTTGCCGATTCTTCGGAGCTCATCAATTTCACCCTTCAGCTCATGCGCCGCAAATATAGCGAGCAAGACATCGCCAAGATTTGGGGTGGCAACTGGCTCAGGGTGATGACGCAAGTGCAGAACTTTAGAAAGTGAAGAACTTTAGAAAGAGAAGAGTGAAGAATTCTGATGCTTCATATACTTAATACGAGAGGAAATGACGAAGAAAATGAAAATCATATTAGGTGTGGTGGTAGCTGCCGGAGTGGTGGCTGGAGCCATCAGCTATAAGAACGCCCATGGCAGCAGTTCGCCGGAGACTGAGGAGGTGGAGGAAGCGGAGAAGCTGAATCCCGTAGGTCCAGCCTTCAATGCCGACTCGGCGATGGTCTACTGTGCGGCACAATGCGACTTTGGACCTCGCACCATGAACAGCGAGGCGCACGATAAGTGTGCCGAATGGATTGTGAACAAATTCAAGCAGTTTGGTTGTGACGTGGAGACACAGAAGGCTGACCTCAAGGGCTACGATGGCACGGTATTGAAGAATACCAACATCATAGCCCGTTACAATCCGAAGGCTGCTACCCGCATTCTCCTTTGTGCTCACTGGGACAGCCGTCCTTGGGCGGATAACGACCCCGATAGCACCAACTGGCACAAGCCTGTGATGGCTGCCAACGATGGAGCCAGCGGCGTGGCTGTGATGTTGGAAATCGCCCGTCAATTGCAGGCAGACAAGAAGTTGAATCCTAGCATCGGTGTAGATTTCGTATGCTTCGATGCCGAAGACTGGGGCACACCTCAGTGGGCCAACGTTCAGGACGATGGCGACACGTGGGCACTCGGTGCTCAGTATTGGAGCGAGAACAAGCCAGAGGGATACAATCCTCGTTTCGGCATCTTGTTGGATATGGTGGGCGGACAGGGCGCAAAGTTCTACCGCGAAGGCATGTCGATGCAGTATGCCGGAGGCATCGTAAAGAAGATATGGAGTGCGGCTCGCCAGGCAGGCTTTGGCTCTTATTTCCCAAAGAGCGACGGCGGCATGATAACCGACGACCATATTCCTGTAAACGAGAAGGCGAAGATTCCTACCGTAGATGTCATTGCCTATTATCCAGACTGCCAGCAGAGCAGTTTCGGTCCTACGTGGCACACGGTGAGCGACGATATGGCTCATCTAGACAAGAACGTATTGAAGGCTGTAGGCCAGACGATGATTCAAGTATTGTATACAGAAGAATAATCCATCACATCATTTTAAGACAAATGGCAGATAAGGTTGCGTTTCCCGACGCAACCTTGTCCGTTTTTCATTCCATGCCATGAAGTTGTCTATGCATCTAAGGTCTGTCAACAATTTCTCCTAGGGATAACGACTATTGCCTGTAGGAGCATTAACAACTGCGTATTTTGATACTTGCGCTTTAATGTTATTTGTTGTTAATAAAATGAGGCTGTATTTGTTTTTTTGTTATCTTTGTATTCAATTTCTTTTAGGAATATTGTATTGTCCTTATAGAAACAGCAAATTACAATAGTTGTGATTTTGCCCAGACCTTCTGGAAAAAGGAGAGTAAGCTGAAAACTGTAGAGTAAGCAATGAATGTTATTATGAAAAAGTTCTTTTTATTATCAAGTTTTCTGTGTACCTTTGTACTAGGTACCTTTGCAGGTAATCCACCTTGTTTTGTTGTAACAGATTGTGGTACAGTTCATCAAGTTCCAAATTGTATGACAGATGAAGAGGCTGCTGCATATGTAGATTATTATACCGCATTAGATTGTAATCCAGACGGAACTGTCAAGCAACCTCAGCATTGATTTGTTTTAAAATGAGAATTCTTTTTGTTGTATTTTTCTGTTTGATGAAGCTCGATGCTTTTTCGCAAGTATCATCTGATTCTATACTTTTTAGTATTCACTATATTGCGCAGTTTAAGCATTGTGTGGAAAGTGAGAAATTACAGACAGAAGAAAAGGTGCTTGATGTTATGGCTGGTGGCTTTTCTGATTTTTATGGGCGATGGTTTCGTAAAAGGTCAGAACTTACAGATAGTGTAGTTCGGGCAGGAGGAGATTTCAATGAAATCATGAAGGCGGTTAATCCTTATCCTTCTCCATGCCAATTTTATAGCGTTTATCAGAACTATCCTCAGAAAGGAGAGCTATTGTTCTGTGATAGGGTAGCCATCAAACAGTTTTATTATACAGAAAAGATAGCACCTATCCATTGGAGTTTGGAAAACAAAGATTCTGTGATAGCTGAATATACATGTCAAGCAGCTTCGTGTGTTTTTCGAGGGCATCATTGGACCGTGTTTTATACAACGGATATTCCTTTTTCTGTAGGACCATGGAAGCTTGCAGGATTACCTGGAGCCATTATGTACGCTAAGGATGATACAGGGATATTTATCTTTGAAGCCATAGAGGTAAGAAGAGGTAATCGCATTTTTAAAGGTCCCAACCTTAAAAAATCACAAAAATGCACACGTGCAGAGTTGCGCCAAATGCAGATGGATGCAGACAAAGATCCTAATGGGTTCATAAAACGATTAACGGGATATGAGTCCAAAGGTTATTCGCCAGACGGTAAACCAATAGTGTATGAACCAAAGACAACATTATTCATGGAAGATTAGCTTGTGTATCTTCTTTCTCTTGATAAGTTCTGCCACTTTTGCCCAACAATGCATTAGTGGCAGAATTGTAGATGCTAGTAAAGAAGGATTAGAAGGTGCTAATGTTTTGGTGCGAGACAGTGCCAAGCATATCGTTTGCTATGCTATTGCTGGCGAAGAAGGCTGTTTCTCTTTAGAGATTCCACAAGGTAAAAAGCCTGTGAATGTTACTGCTAGCTTTATGGGATTCCAAACTTATGTACTGCCATTTTCAAAACTGAAAAATGGAATTTTGATAAAGTTAACTAAAGGTAAGTTCCTATTGAAAGAGGTGAAGGTGAATGGAACGAAAATCAGAAGTCAGGGAGATACGCTTACTTATTCGGTTGCTGCATTTCGACAAGGGCAAGATCGTAGTATAGCTGATGTAATAGCAAAAATGCCTGGGATGGAAGTATCAACGAGCGGGCAAATTTTTTATCAAGGCAAGGCGATTAATAAGTTTTATATAGAAGGGCTTGACTTGATGGGGAACCAATATGGAGTTGCCAACAAAAACATATCTGCCGACAAAATTCGCACAGTGCAAGTATTGCAGCGACATCAGCCTGTTAAATCTCTGAGAGGTATTTCTTTTAGTGATCAAGCAGCCCTCAATTTGGTATTGGAAGATGATGTCAAGGATGTATGGAGTGCAAGTGCGGATATAGGTTTGGGATATGGAAACGATTTTCTTTACGATAACCGCTTGATGGGAATGTGTTTCGGAAAGAAAAGTCAAACATTGACTATTTATAAAAATAACAATATAGGTTCTGATGTGTCCAAAGAACTATCTTCTTTGTCAATGCGAACAAGCCTTAATAATCTGGAGAACGAACAAGGGCTCCTATCGCTGATGAGCGTAAGTACTCCGAGCTTGAGTAACAACCGTTATACTTTTAATCATAGTCATTTGATGGCTGGAAATTGGTTGTGGAATCTGGGAAAGGATACTAACATGCGTTTACAATTCAGTGGATTTTTGGATAAGACCAACATGCAAAGTAGTTATTCTACAACTTACTTGTCGATACCAGGTCACCCTATTGTCGTGGAACAGCAGAATGTTGATAATAGTCTTAGTCAATGGAGAGGAAACTTCGATTATCAATTTAATGGATCACATACTTATGTAAAAAATAATTTGAGAGGTTATGTAGATTTCAGTAAGAGTATTGGCAGCATAAACTATAATGATAATTTGACTGAGTTAATGGTAAAACCGCAGAAACAGAGCCTTACGGATGAGTTTAATTTATATCACACAACTTCAAAAGGTTATACATACGAGATAAACAGTCTGCTCAACTATCTAACCCTGCCTGGAAAACTCTTGACAGCTCATCACCAACTTGAAGATTTAGGCATGCAATTCTTGTCATCCTACACTGAGTTGAAATTTCGTAAGAGAATAGGTAGGCTATATTTGAACAATGCGTTTGGGATGGATTATGACTATCAGAATATGAACTGTTCTTTAGGGCAAGATATTGAGACAGTAGCTAATTTCCATCTTTTGCAGGAATATTATACTCCAGCTGTTTCCTTGAATTATGGAATGCATCGATTTAATGGTGCTGTTAGATTAAAATATGTTCAACGGTCGTATCGAGGTAATCATGATTATCGTTTTTGGGTGGAACCAAGTTTCTCGTGGTTTTGGCAGGTAAATAACAGATCGGAATTTGTAACATCTGCTAATTATAATCATGTCCCGATGATGTTGCGAGATATTTACAATTTCTCTGTTTATACAGACTATCGCAGTATGAGCATTCATCAAGGAAAAAACGATGCGCAAAGTCGTTTGAGTGTTTCTTGTAGTTATCAGTATCGTGAACCGTTACATGGTTTGTTTTTCAATATCCGCCCTTATTATAATTTCACAACGGGGAAAAGGTTATATATGAGTAGCTTAGAGGATAATATTCTTATGAGTGTGGAATCAGAACGAAAACATAATATCAACAGTTATGGTCTAAGTGCTCGTGTCGCCAAGTCGTTCTCATGGGCTAATCTGTATCTAGGAGTAGGAGTGGTACATAATGTAACCAACTATTGTCTTTTGGTGAAAGATGAGGAGAATGATGCACGGGTGAAGACTTCGGTGTTGATGTTTGATTATTCTTTGTGTCCATGGAGGCCTCTTTCGATAGAAGGGAAAAGTTTGGTTACGTTTTTAAGGCAAAGAAACCTCTCAACTCCATCGCTTTCCTCAAGCAAAGATATTGCCAATTGGGAACATTCTCTCAATATCAATGTCTTTCCTATAAAGCAATGGATGATAAGTTTGAAAAACAACTTGTACCATAGTAATAACGAAAGGACAAGGCCTAACTATTTTTGTGATGTAGCCGTTAGTTTCAAACAGAAAAGATGGGAGTTAGGAGTTACTGTAACCAATATGTTTGATACATCTAGCTTGAGGCAGAATGTTGTCAGTGAAGCCTTGGAGAGCTATTCTATGACAATTCTTCGTCCAAGAGAGATTGTGGTGAAGTTGAGTATAGATATCCTTTAGATCTGTCCCGATTCCACTTGTCTCACCACTCTCTCTGTCAATCTATCCACGCCATTCGGGTCATACTTCTTGTTGAGGCTGGCGCCAAAGAGAGAGGCGAAAGCTTGGTAGAAGCCAGCTCGGATAGGACCGAGGAAGGCCTGGATGAGGTGATAGGACGAAGAGTTGCACTCACGATACACCAGTTTGATGCAGAGCTTGCCCTGGGCGTAGGTAAGTTTCTTCATGCGAGGGGTATAGGTTTTCTTGATGTCTTTTTCCACCAGTTTCATGTGAGCGTCCTTCGCTTTCTTGTTAGGCAGGGTCTCCAAGTAATCACCCGTCTCGATGATGATCTTTCTCACCTCCTTGGCTATCGGCAACACCTTCTTGATGTTGTATACCAGTCGGTTATAAGCCATTCTTTCCTTGGCGTTCTTGAACTCAGGTTGTGGATATACGTACACGTTGTTCACCTGTACGTATTGTATGCTGTCTTTATCGTAGAGCACCTTACCCACTTTCACCATTGGCTCGAAGGTTGGTGAGTCCATGTCCACCTCGCGGTCCTCTGGATTCACGTCGTCGTTTTGTGCCATTGTCTGCATGGTAAAGCCGATGAGCATTGCCAGCAGGAAAAATATCTTCTGTTTCATCTTTTGCGCTATATATAATAAGGTATAGAATACCTTTGTTTCTTATCTAGGCGCAAAATTACAGATTATTTCCCATTTAAAGAAAGAATATCACAATTTTCTTGTTCTTTTTCAGATATTCTGTGTAACTTTGTGGAAAATCTTAATTAAGGAATCTAAAGATGAAGCACAGGTGGCTGATATTGATATTCTTGTTGAAACTGTTTTTTCTAGACAGTTCCCAGTCCCTTTATGCCCAATCTCCAAGACCAGATTCTGTTGCCAATAATCTTGTAACCATACCTTGGCGGCAGTTGTTGCAGGACATCTCAGAACAAGAAGACATCGAAAGTGACAACTGGGAAGACTATGAGCAGGAACTGGAGGATATTGCCCAGCACCCCATCAACTTGAACACCGCTACCCGCGAGGATTTGGAACGATTGCCTTTCCTTTCTGCTTCGCAAGTGGAAGAACTCATGGACTATCGCCGTCGATATGGCATGATGAGAAGTATGGGTGAGTTGGCGATGATAAAGAACATCGGTTGGGTGGAGCGGCAGTTGCTCGTCCATTTTGCCTATGTGGGAGAGGTGCAACAAGCTGGATTTCCAAGCCTGAAAAATATCGCCCGGTATGGCAAGAATGAGGTGATGGGGATGTTGAAGTTGCCTTTCTATGAGCGCAAGGGCGATGCGAAAGATATTGCCAATGGCTATATGGGGTATAAGTATAAGCATGGACTGCGCTATCAGTTTCGCTATGGCGACTATGTGAAGCTAGGATTCCTCGGTGCACAGGATGCGGGCGAGCCTTTTGGCTCGGGCAAGAACAATCTGGGCTATGATTTCTATAGTTTCTACCTGCAAGTGAGAAAACTTGGCAGATGGAAGAATATCACTATCGGGCGATACCGATTGCACGAGGGCATGGGATTGATTCTCAACAACAACTTTGGCTTCGGCAAGCTCTCCTTGCTCTCCTCCCTGGGACGAAACTCGAATGCCATTCGGGTGCATTCCTCTCGTTCCTCAGCCAATTATCTGCAAGGTGCTGCCGCCACCTATTCCATCACGAAACACCTCGACCTCACCGCCTTTGTTTCTTATCGCAAGATTGATGCCACGCTCTCGTCCACATCGGGTGGCATCAAGACCATCTTGAAGACCGGTCTGCATCGCACCCAAAAGGAGATAGAGAAGCAAGATGTTGCCTCCAATACCCTCGTTGGCGGCAATATCAATTATCGAAGGAATGGCTGGCATGTAGGAACCACCGCCTTCTATACCTCCTTCTCCCTTCCGCTTACCCCCGACAATACCCGTTTGTATAAGCGTTTCGCTCCACAAGGTGATAAGTTTTGGAATGCAAGCGTAGATTATGGCTACGTTTCCCATCGCTGGACGATAGCCGGTGAGACGGCTACGGGTGATTGTGGAGCCGTCGCCACCATCAACTCGGTCTCATATCTCTTCTCCGATAAGTTTTCGCTCACGGCATTACAACGCTTCTATCCTGTCCGCTATTACTCCCTCTTCAGCAATACCTTCAGTGAGGGGAGCGAGGCGCAGGATGAGAGCGGTGCTTACCTCGGCTTCACTTGGAGTCCTTGGCAGCGCTGGAGCATCACAGCCTATAGCGACTTCGCCTATTTCGCCTGGCCTAAGTATCTCACCAAGGAGAGCACCAAGAGTTGGGACAACATGATGAGCATCCTCTTCCAACCATCCCGTATCTTGACGCTAGGTGGAAGAATGCGCTATAAGCAGAAGGCAGGAGTCACTACCGAGCGTCTTCGTTTTTTTGCCAGTATTGTACAGAAAAATTGGAATGCTCGCACGAGTTTCGACTATACTTCGACCAATAAAGGTGAGGGAAGCCGAGGCTGGATGCTCGGCGAAGACTTGGGTTATCAATGGCGATGGCTGAGGCTGGCTGGTCATTTCGCCTATTTCCATACGCAGAGTTACGACAGTCGCATCTATGCCTATGAGCCGGGCTTGCTCTATCAGATGAACTTCGGCAGTTATTATGGCAAGGGCATCCGCTATGCGTTGGTGATGCGTTCGCAGCTGGGCAAGCATCTGCTCGTGCTGGCCAAGCTTGGCACCACCGATTATTTCGACCGCAACCACATCTCCAGCGGCTTGCAAGAGATAGCCAGCTCGCATCAAACCGACGTGGAGGTGCAGGTGAAGTGGAAATGGTGAGAGACAAGAAGAAAACATGCCGAAGATGCAAGAAAAACAGAAAACTTTCGTTTATACTAAAAAGATAGAGTGATTATCATGAAGATATGGATCGTAATTCCTTGTTACAATGAGGAAGAAGTGCTGCCGAAGACGCTCCAGGTGCTCGGCTCTCTCAGACAGAAGATTAAGGCCGATACTGACGCCGACACGCAACTGATGCTTGTCGACGATGGGAGCCGTGACCATACTTGGCAGCTCATCACCGATGCCGCCAACCAGCACACTTACGTGCATGGTATCAAACTCTCCCACAACCGTGGGCATCAGAATGCGCTCTGGGCAGGAATGGAGGCTGCGGTGGATCATTGCGATGCGATGGTGAGCATCGATGCCGACCTACAGGATGATGAGAATGTCATCGTGGATATGGTGCGCCAGGTGCAGGATGGCAAGGACATTATCTATGGTGTGCGCAAGGAGCGCAAGACTGATACCTTCTTCAAGCGATTCACGGCACAGGCTTTCTACAAGCTGATGCAGAGTGTGGACAAGGATACTGTATATAACCATGCCGATTTCCGTATGATGACCAATCGTACGCTCAAGGCTTTGATGCAATATCCAGAGCGCAATCTCTTCCTGCGCGCCATCGTGCGTCAGTTGGGTTTCCAAGAGGGCTTCGTCTATTATGACCGTAAGGCTCGTGAGGCGGGCGAGAGCAAGTATCCGCTTAGCAAGATGCTGAGTTTCAGCATCGACGGTATCACCTCGTTCTCGGTAGCGCCCTTGAAGTTTATTACATTCTTGGGGCTGGCGATGACGTTGGTAGCCATCATCATGATTATCTTTGCTTTGGTAGAACATTTTCAGGGCAAGACGATACAAGGATGGACTTCCATGTTGGTTTCCCTTTGGTTTATCGGCGGCATCATTACTACAGGTGTGGGCATAACTGGCGTTTACATCGGAAAGATATATACAGAGGTAAAGCGTCGCCCACGATATTTCATCGAGGAAAGAGTATAAGAAAATCGCATTGAGAAGCTATTTCTCAATGCGATTTTCTTTTAGTTTAATGCGACGTTTGCCGTCGTCTTAACAAATCGGTAGAAGCCCACGGGGGCTCTAGACTCTACGGCCTTCGGTATCTCCCAAACCTTTTGGAAAACATAGTCCTTGTCATATTTCTCTTTGAATCCTGGCATGTCGGCTTCTGGAATCATGAGCACGCCGTCCTGCGGCATCACTTTCTCAAACTGCTGGATGCGATCGCCCGTATAGAAGTTGAGGCTGAAGAAGTGCATCATATCCACTGACATATAGGAGTAGAGTTTGCTCATGTCGAATTTCTTCTCGATGACAGGAGCCCAGTGCTTGTCGGCCTTGGTGTTGAGTACAGCTGGCTGCAGGCTGGAGTCGAGCAAGAGGAAGAGGCTGATGATGATGGCAAGCGTTCCGCTCACGATGTTATTGGCATCTTTCTTCCCCAGGGCTTTTACCGTGTGATAGATGCCGGAGAGCATCAATACTACGAAGGCAATCTCCAGTCCGTTGAGCCAGAATCCCTTCGGTCCTTCCTCCAAGGCATGAAGCATGGCTATGTTGCCGGCGGCATGCTTGCCGTGGAAGATGGTGTCTGGAACAACGCCACAGCCTACTATGATGATTGCCACGATGAGGATGGTGGCAAGCAAGGCTATCACCCAGGCATACACCTTGAGTGCTCCCATCTTTTCCTTCATCATCCACACGATGTATTCGGCGATGAGATACGCCATAAATGGATAGCAAGGTAAGAGATACACGCTGCGCTTGCTCTTTGGGATGCAATAGAAGAAGAGTACCAAGAGGAAGGCGAGCCAAGTGAACACCTGCAATGGTGTTGCCTTCTTCACATTCTCCACAAATTGGGTCTTCGAGAACTTCTTCCATGGCAAGATGAAGAGTGAGAACAATAACAGCAGGGTGTATGGCAACCAACCAGTGATGAGCGTGAGCAGGTTGTACCACGCAGGGTTCTCATGCGACTCGTATGACATCTTGCCCATGAATCGGTCGATGTTCTCTTCCTTCACGAGGCGCAGGAATTCGTCGCCTCCCTGTAGGTAGGCGGCATAATACCAGCAGAACGGAATGATGAGCGAGAAGACGGCGGTCAAGCCGAGTCGCCAGATGATGCCCCAGAGATTCTCTCGTTGGGTGAGCATGAATACGCCCATCACGAAGCATGGCAGGATGATGCCCACTGGTCCCTTGGTCAGTGTAGCTCCGCTCATGCAGAGGATAGCGAGCCAAGGCAACTGCTTCTTTCCTTTCTCCCACCAACGGTAGAGCAGGTACATGGCACCTACCATGAAAGCAGTATTAACCATGTCTACACGGCAGTTCACACCCGCACGATGCACCTCGAAAGCTGTCAACGTGAGGATGGCTGCGATGAGGCTGGTCTGTGTGTTCTTGCGCTTGGCGAAGAATACAAAACCGCCTATGGTCATCAATGTCAAGGATATGGCTGACGGCAGACGGGAGGTGAACTCATTGACGTGTCCAATAAATAGGCTAAAGAAGGCGATGCACCAGTGGAAGAATGGTGGCTTGTAAGGGATGTCGCCTCCATTGTTGATAGGCAATATCCAGTTGCCGTGTTCCAGCATGGTATAAGCCACCACCGCCTCGCGAGGCTCGCCCTTGGTGTTGAAGTCGGTGAGTCCGAGGAATGGAATCAGCATCACGACGGCGAGGATGGTGACTAGCCAAAAGGCCTTGTTGTACTTGATGTTCATATTCTATTTCTTGTTTATGATTTTATTATAGCGGATTAAAAGGTCGGAGATACGATGTGCTTCGGTGAGTCGCTTGATTTCCTTCTCCGGCACCTTGCCTGATGTCTCTACGTTCATGTTATCTGAACCAACGGCGGCAGGATACTTGCGGGCATCAAGGATGCTTTGTCCCATGCCCTTCCATGGATAGGAGTCGAGATGCAACAGGTTGAGGATGGTAGGATATTGGTCTACTTGTCCCATCACCTTATTATATATACCTCCCACAGGGGCGTTGAGCACGATGAAAGGCGTAAACTGCTTGTCGCTCACGATGCCCTTGGCGGCAGGCGAAGAGCAGATGGGCTTGCGGTCGGCAGCAAGACCTTCGTGGTCGCCTATCAAGACGATCATCATGTCTTTGTAGTCGGGGCGGCTCTTCAGATAGCTGAGCAGGATGCCCAGTCCATGGTCGGTATAGTTGGCCATCGTCATGTAGTCGCGCATCTTCTCTGGGTAATTACCTTTGAAATGGATGCGTTTCAACTTATCTGGCAAGATAAATGGATTGTGCCCCGAATAGGTCACAATTTGGAGGAAGGTACTTTGCTCCCCCGTCAATATCTGACTATTCTTTAGTTTCGCCACGATTTGTTTCATGAAAGAGACGTCGCCCAGTTTCTTGCGATTTCCCACTTTCTCGTTATTAATCCAAGAATCGTTGCAGAAGAGCGTATCGATGCCGAAGTTGTGGGCAACAATCTCTTGGTTCCAAGTCACGGGCTTGTCTACTGTCATCAAGTACGACTTGGAATGATATTTCTCCTTCATCGCTTTCGTGAGCGAAGGATACTGGGTCTTCGGAAACTGCATGGCATAGCAGCCGTTCATCAAAGGCAGCAATCCTGTATTTACCAAGAGCTGTCCATCGATGCTTCTGCCTCCCTTCACTTGGGTGAGTACGTATGGTGCATAGAGCGTATGGCTGTCGTCGATGGCACGGTTTAGGTTCGGCGTGATTTCCTTGCCTTCCACCTTCTTGTTGATTACCCAACTTTCGAGCGATTCACAGAAGATGACCACCAGTGTCTTTCGTCTGGCAATGCTGTCGGAAAGTGGCAAGTATTGTGGTTGCTCTTTTTGCCAAGCCTCAATCTCTGCCTTCATCTTTGGGGTAAATGGACTTTGGGTCTGCATGCCTTCGTGTATCAAGTTGCCGAAAATGGTATACATCGGGACGGCGCAAGTATAATAGTTGGCATTCTGTAGCCTTTGGAATGAGTTCTGCCATCCACCATGCGACAAGACTTGAATGGCAGAGATACAAAATACAGCCAATGTGGTAGCGGCGTATTGCTTGAGTCGCAAGCCGCTACACTTACCCTTATCTTTTCTCAGGAAGATGATGCAGACGATGGTGGAGAGCGGGAGGAGGATGTCGATGAGACGCATCGAGTCGATTACGCTGGCGGTGAAGTCGCTCAAGTTGCCAGCCAGGAGATAGCTCTCCAGCGGTATCGCCGAGTTGTAGGTACGACTGTACATCAGGTTGCTGATGAGCAATCCGTCGAGAATGAAGAGCACGAGATACTGCATCCACTTCTTGCCGGTGAGCATGAAGGGGAGCATCAGCAGCAGGGCTGCGAATATCGTATTGATATACACCTCGACCTCGGAGAACGATGTGAAGGTGGTCTGCAAGCACCAGATGATGTCGAAGAGGATGAACTGCAAGAAGGTGCATCCCCATAATGTTGTCGTATCTCTGTTCCACAAGGTTTGTGGAAAGAGTCTTTTCATAAACTGTTTCATGCTTGCAAAGGTATTGATATTTTGCGAGATGTCGCAGCATTCGGGTATTAATCTTTCCTAAAATATCAAAAGATACCACGAATGCCTATAGCTGGATTGCTAAGAAGATGAATTTGCAGTACACTGCAAATTTTGTGTATTATCGCAAGAAAAATGCAATGCATTGCATTTTTCTCATAAAAGTTTCGTAAATTTGCAGCGTAATTCATTTTTTTGCTTATGATAGAACGTACAGAGTATATGTCTCTTCTAGAGAAATGGAGAGATAAGAAAATTATAAAAGTTGTGACTGGCATTCGACGTTGTGGCAAGTCATCTCTTCTGAGGATGTTTCGCGAGAAGCTTCTAGCGGAAGGCGTGTCTGAAAATCAAGTGCAGGAATTTAACTTTGAGGATTTGGACAATGAACCTTTCCTTGACTACAAGGTATTGTATTCACATGTCAAGAAGAACCTATGTAATGGGAAGATGAACTATCTCTTTTTCGATGAGATTCAGATGGTGGGTGGATTCCAAAAGGCGATAGACAGCTTGTTCTTATTAGATAACGTGGATATCTATGTCACGGGTTCTAATGCTTATCTCTTGTCGGGGGAGATTGCGACCTTGCTTACGGGCAGATATGTGGAAATCAAGTTGTTCCCATTCTCGTTCAAGGAATACCTCAAGGCGATTCCTTCGGATATGAGCATAGAGACGGCTTATCGTGAATATATCGAAAAGAGTTCGTTTCCTTATGTGTTGCAAATCAGAAATGACCGTGAGATGGTGCGTGAATACCTTGCAGGTTTGTATAATACGATTGTGCTGAAAGATGTGGTAAGTCGCAGGAAAATAACGGATGTTATGATGCTGGAGAGCGTCGTTCGTTTTTTGGCTGATAATATCGGCAATATATCTGTCATCAAGCGTATCAGCGACACGATGACTTCCTTGGGAAGAAAAATCACCTCGCATACGGTTGAGAATTATATCTCCGCTTTGACAGATAGTTATATCTTTTATCCTGTTCAGAGGTACGATGCCAAGGGGAAGCAATTGTTGAAGACTGGACAGAAGTATTATCTTGCGGATGTCGGTCTGCGCAGTGTCATCAATGGTACGAAAGGGGGCGACTTAGGTCATGTCTTGGAGAATGTCGTCTATTTGGAGTTGGTGCGTCGGGGCGGAGAAATCTACGTTGGTAGGGTAGGAGAAGCAGAGATAGACTTCGTGGTTGTTCAAGGTGAGCACAAGGCTTACTATCAAGTGTCGCTGAGTGTGAGGGATGAGAACACGATGATGCGAGAGTTGGCTCCCCTGCAATCACTATCGGATAATTATCCTAAGTATTTGCTAACTCTGGATAATGACCCGATACTCTTCCATGACGGCATCAAACAGCAGTATGTCTTAGACTGGCTGAGGGAAAGATAGTTGTAGAGAAATAGTGTGATTTACGTGAACTTTTTCCGCGAAAATACGTGAACTTGACGGATAAATATTAGAATAGACTATGACGAAAGAAGAATTAATCAGTCGCATCAATGACCTGGAATGGGAAGACTTCGAGGTGAAAGAAGCTAAGAGTGAGCTACCAAAGAATATTTGGGAGACAGTCAGTGCTTTTGCCAATACTTCGGGTGGGTGGATAGTGCTTGGAGTTAGGCAATCGGGTAAGAGATTTGATATTTGTGGTGTTGATAACTTAGAGAAATTAGAGCAAGATTTCTTGGGTACGCTGCGTAGCCAGAAATTTAATGTTCGCTTATCAGCTTCTTCTTTCCGATATGATATAGAAGGCAGGAAGCTGCTAGCCTTTTACGTGCCATCATCTCCATTGAAACCGATATATTATGGTAGTCCTGCTAATACATTCGTAAGAATGGGAAGCGGTGATCAAAGAGCCACAGAGATGGAAGTGATGCAGATGTATCATGACCAGTCATTTGGTATTCGCTCGGAGTTGCCTATCCCTGAGACGAATATGGAAATGCTCAATATGGATACTTTGCATAGCTATCGTGCTTATCTGAATGCGGATGGATTATTGTTGCAATGCAAGGATATGGCAGACGAAGAGTTCTGTAAGAAACTAAACATCATGGATGGCAATGGGTGTTTAACCTATGCTGGTTTGGTCATGTTTGGAAAAACTCCTTACGTGACGACTTATGTTCCCACATTCTGTATGGATTATATCGAGATTCCTGGTCCTACGCTCGAAGCTGCTTATACAAGATATACTTATCGCATACCAGAGCAGGAGAACCTTTGGGAGGCTTATAAGATAATCTATCGTAGACTTCGTACATTGGTGGATACACCTTTCAAGTTAGATTCTGAGCGTGGAGTCAATGTGGAAGATAAGCGTCAGTGGGATGTTCTGAGAGAAGCATTGGCAAATATGTGCATGCATACTGACCACTTTAGCCCTGTTCGTTCTTGCATTCATGCTTTTACTGATAAAATAGAATTTATGAATGCAGGTTCTCTTCCAATGTCTGCTGATAAGATGATGCGTACATTTTATTCAAGTTTGCGTAACCCAACTATAGCAAAATTGTTCCGCTTTGCCAATATTTCAGAGAACGTAGGCTTTGGTATGGGCAAGCTTTTTTCTTGGAAAGAATTGACTGGGCATGATGTTTCTTTCGAAAGTGACAGAAATGTAGTGAGGGTAACTTTCTCGTTGAGGAATAATCTTGACAGTTCTGCAATGGAAAAGGTGGCTGATACCCCTATTGTAGATATTAAAACCCAACAAGAAAGACTTGGGAGAAAGTTGGGTGTAAAGTATAGTGTAATAGTCTTCCTAAACGAAAATTTGGGAGAAAAGTTGGGGGTAATTGAAGAAGAATGCCAAAAACTACAGTGTAAGTTGGGTGTAAACTGTGGTGTAAGTTGGGAGAAAGTTGGGAGAAAGTTGGGAGAAACTCGTCTTTCTTTATTACTTCTTTTGTATTATTACCCTAGGATTAAAGGCGCAGAACTAGCGAAAATAATAGACATAAGTACGACTTCTGTTGATAATAACATCAAATGGCTTAAAGAAAATAATTTTATAGCAAGAATTGGTACTAATAGAAATGGCTATTGGCAATTATATTTAGATAAAACAGACAAATGATGAAGATAAAGATAAATCCTAAATATGAGGAGATGAGGAGTTTCATCGAGCGCATTCCTGATGTGTTCGAGAAGGAAGGGCGTGTCATTTATACAGGACGCAATCTCATCAAGGTGATGGAGGCACCAGATGGAACACTCGTCAATGTAAAGCGATTCCATATCCCTAAGGGGCCTAATCGCTTGATTTACTCCCTCGGCATCAGAATGCCAAAGGGAGAGCGTGCCTTCGAATATCCTACGGTGTTGGAACGAAAGGGGATTGCTACACCAACAGCTATCGCACTGTTGGAGCAGCGCAATTCCCTTGGACTTTTGGGACATACCTACCTTGTCACCTTGCAATGTGACTATGGACATACCCTATACGAAATGGGGAATGCACAACCTGGTAGCTATGATAAATTGGCTAAGGCTTTGGCTCACTTTGCTGCAGAAATGCATGACCGAGGTATCCTGCACAAAGACTTTACCCCAGGCAATGTCTTGTGGAAGCAAGATGATGAAGGTTTCCACTTCATGATAGTTGACATCAATCGCATGAAGTTTGGCGAGATTGGTATCAAGGAGGGACTCTACAACCTGAGAAAATTCTGGGGACCGAAGGAGTTTATCCGTATTCTCGTTTCGGAATATGCACTGGTGAGAAATGCTGATGTAGATGAGGCTGTCGGATATGTAATGAAAGAGCGTGCCAAGTTTTGGACTCGTTTCGGCAAGAAACATCCCGTGAAGTTTAAGTTGGAATTATAATGAGAAACGTTTAAAGCCTAAGCTCTTGTTCATTGACAGGCTTAGGCTTTGAATGGTTATTTGAAGAGGTTTAGTACCTTCTCGATGATAGGCGCCATGTCGTAATATTTGTATTCGGCAAGGCGACCACCAAAGATGATGTCGCTTTCTTGGTTGGCAAGTGCTTGGTAGCGGGTGTACAGCTCGGAGTTTTCCTTGTCGTTGACTGGATAGTATGGCTCCATACCGTCTTTCCACTCTGTGGAGTACTCTTTCGAAATGATGGTCTTTGGGCAATCATAAACTTCCTGTCCGAACATTTCGAAGTGCTTGTGCTCGATGATGCGGGTGTAAGGTACTTCTCGCTCGGTGTAGTTGACTACTGCATTGCCTTGATAGTTAGGCGTATCGATGATTTCTTCCTCAAATCGAACCGTGCGATAGTTGAGCTTGCCCAACTGATAGTCGTAGAACTCATCTATCTTTCCAGTGAAAACTAGTTTATTTGCTATCTTGCGCCAGTCTTCCTTGAGCAATACATCCTTTCTATCGGCTGTAGGAATTGAGTCTTGAAAGAAATCCACAGACATCATCGTGTCGATGCCTTCGAGTAGACCCTCTGTGAGCTTGTTGTATCCACCCATAGGAATGCCCTGGTACTTGTCGTTGAAATAATTGTTGTCGAATACCAGTCGCACAGGCAGTCGCTTGATGATGAAGGCTGGCAGCTCGGTGCATTTTCGTCCCCATTGCTTCTCGGTATATCCCTTGATGAGTTGCTCGTAGATATCTTTGCCGATAAGTACTTGGGCTTGTTCTTCCAGGTTGCGAGGTTCGCTGATGCCGTCGGCTTTCATTTTTGCCACAGCCTCTGCCTTTTGCTCGTCAATCTTGGCTTGTGCTTCGGCAGGTGTGGTAACGCCCCACATCTGATAGAAGGTGTTCATGTTGAAAGGCAGGTTGTAGAGCTTGCCCTTGTAGTTGGCTACAGGCGAATTGGTGTAGCGGTTAAATTCCACGATGGAATTGACGAAATCCCATACCTCTTTGTTGGAAGTGTGGAAGATGTGGGCACCATACTTATGTACATTGATGCCCTCTGTTTGCTCGCAATAGATATTGCCACCGAGATGAGGCCGCTTGTCTATCACCAGGCACTTCTTGCCTTGCTTGTGGGCTAGGTGGGCAAAGGTGGCTCCGAAGAGGCCGGAGCCTACGATTAGATAATCATATTTCTTCATTATTGTACTTGATTATACTTGTTGTAGTTTGGGTGCAAAGGTAATAATAAAAGTTGAAATACAAAGAAATGAAAGAGGGATATGTAAATATAAGGGCTTAAATATTGGAGATTTCTTATTGTAATGTTTGCCGATATACATTTGCCAATTGATTGGCTGATTTCTCCCAAGAGTATAATTTGAGCCTTTCTTTCTGTTTGTTAATAAGATTTTGCTTCTCGTTGCTATTGAGATGATAGAAAGTCTCAAATTGTTCTTCAAAATTTGTTGAGCCGACTTCATTCATATTGAAATAAATAGCAGCATCACCTGCTATTTCTGGAAAGCAACTGGCATTGTTAAGCATGACTGGGCAATCTGCTTTATATGCTTCAAGAATTGGAATTCCGAATCCTTCATACGAAGATGGATATACGAATGTTATGGCATTGTGATATAAGTCTAGCATTTCTTGGTTTGTCTGTGGAAATTCGTGTATAAATCGGCTTTCTATTCCTAAATTGATAAACATGTTTTTTTCATCTTCTGTAAATGGCTTACCAGTACAGATGATGTTTAAATGTTGATGTCTTTTTAGTATTGGAACACAACAGTTTACAAAAGACTTGAAATTCTTATAAAAATGTCGTTCGCCGACAAACAAAATATATTCATACTTATGTTTGATGACAGTACTTGGTATGAAAGGGCTGTCATCTACTCCATGATGTATTACGCTTACTTTATCTTCTTTGATTTTCAAAAGTTGACATAGGTCTTCTTTTGTTTTTTGGCTTACAGCAATAATATGAGCTGCCTTAGAAATGACAGATTTTTTTTGTATGATTTGGAAGTCATTACGAGCATAATATTTGGGAAACAACTCTGGTATCATGTCGTGAACTGTAATCACATAGGGTTTGCCATAGAGATAGCGTATGAAATAGGGGTTAAAAAATGTAGGGTGAAGCAAATCGAAATCTCCAGCTTTTATCTGTTCAATAGATTCTAATTGGTTGATTTTGGGTGTATGATTCCATCTAGAATAAGCACCATGCCTTATGTTGTAACAGAATTTGAATAATATATGTTTGAGTAGATTGTCATTTTTATAAAGAAAATTACGGTAAATACTCCCTGAAGGTTTGAAACCAAGTGCTTGTAAATAGATATTACGGGTTTCTAATACGCTTATTCTTGCCTCAATGTCTTGAGGCAAATGAGCATATAATTCGGTGAAACAACGTGATACGCCACCATGGCTTTGCATGTCGAAAGCCTGACTGTCAAACAATACTTTCATTGTGAGTCTTCTTTTAAATGAATAAATCTTTCCAAAGGAACTTAAAACCATTACGCAGTATTTTCCAGTCGCGTTCTATTGGTTTCAATTTCATTGCTCGTTTTAGCTTAAAAATAAAATCGTCATTGATTCGTTCTCGTTTAATTTCTTTGCTTTCCTTAGGGTGAGGTAAGGAACTATTGAAGAAATTTTTAAGCACGAGCATTCGTTCTTCTTTTAGTAACTTTGAATTTTGAAATGATATACCGTCTGCATAATATACAGATATGATAGTACTGCCTGCACGATAAGAACATTTGTTGAAGTACCAGTTTTCTAAAAAGTGAGCCCAGTCTGCAGCAATTTTTAAATTCTCATCATAAGGGTGCTCCTTTAGAAGCTGAGTCTTTATGAAAGTAGATTGATGTTGCAAAACTTTATCCCTTATAAATCGAAACGACATAGTTTGTGGTGGGATGACAAGAGAGGCAAAATCTGACTCAACAACAATAGTTCTGCCTACAAAGTAGTCTTCATTTTTCATTTCGGTGACCGCATCTTCTAAGGCGAGTGAAGAGAAAAAATGGTCACCAGAGTTCATGAATAAGCAATATTCACCAGTAGCCATGTTGACAGCTTTGTTCATGGCGTTATACACACCATTATCTTTTTCGCTAATCCATTGTGTAATGTTTTGTTGTTGTGATGCTATATATTCTTTGCTACCATCATTAGAACCTCCATCTACAACAATGTACTCGTAGTTGATGTACGATTGCGATAAAACCGAAGGAATAGTTCTTTTTAATCCTTTCAGGTTGTTGTAATTGATTGTTATGATTGAAATTTTCTTTTCCATTATTCGTATAGTTCAATATGTGAATGTTGGTAGAACAACAATTTCTTTGTGAATCTTTGGTAGATAATGAACTTGTTGGGGTGTTTTAATAGGAGATATAGTAGAAGTCTCTCCTTGAAACTCTTTTTTATTTGTTCATTTACCATTATAGACTTTAATTCTTTTGAAATTTTGCAAACCATATTCTTGAGTTCTTTCTTGTTCTGTAAGGAGGTCGTGTTTCTTGAGGCGTATTTTGCGGCCTTGATACCACGCTTTACAACCATTTTTTTTGCCATTTTGCGAAATGGAGAATGGATGTAATAATTGTATCTAGACTTCTCGGCTTGGAAGAATTCATAGAATCGATTAAGCGATAATTCATGTACGATGCTGCTCTTGCGAAGACGATAGTGATAAAGTGCTTGATTCATGTAAATCACTTGTTTGACATTACTGAACCAATGAGGGAGTATGCTATAATCTTCATAATTCTCATGCGTAGGCATAGGTGTAAGTAAAAGCTCACGTTTGAATACCATTTGCCAAATATAACTTTTTATCTTATCTTTGATGACAAGTTCTTGTATTTCTGAATGTGTGATGATTTTCGTCTCTGTAGAATTATTCTTGCAGAATGTTTTGTTTTTACTTTCTTCATAATGATTGCAGATTGCAATGTCAGAATGGGTAGTCTTGATTCCATTAAGCAAAATTTCATACATAGAGCAATCGATCCAGTCGTCACTGTCAACAAAGGCAATATAATCCCCTTGGCTGATTTGCAGTGCTAGGTTTCTGCTATCAGCTTGTCCAGAGTTCACTTTGTGGATGACTTGAACTCTTACGTCTTTTTTGCCCCATTCGTCACAGATGTCTGCTGAACCGTCTGTAGAACCATCATCTACGATGATAAGTTCCCAGTTTTTATATGTTTGCTTTAAAATAGAATCCAGGCACTGGGGCAAATATTGTGCAGTATTATAAACTGGAACAATAATGCTTAATTCGGGTTTCATAATGTTATACAATTTTTATCGTCGTACTTTTTTGCTTTTAAATGTGCTGTATATAAGACTTTGTCTATTATTGTTTTTATTTTCCAAGATATTGGGATTGCGGGACGATAACCTTTCCATAAAGTCATGTCCAAATATTTGAAAAATAATTGCTTATAAGGATTTAAGCATATATATAGCCATGGCTTGCGATGCCCCGTATAATGGATGATGATGGGATGTCGTAATTCTTCCAACAGTTTAGGAATGGCTTGTGAACGAATACGACGTTTTTTACGTAAGTGCCCATCTTGGATGTTCCAACGAAATGGTATGAGTAATTTCTTATTGTATAATAAGGCATTCAATATGTCTTGATCATTGAATATTAGTTGCTCTGCATGTTCGGAGGCGTATTTCATGCTATAATTGCTGAGATTGGATTTTCGCCAATAATCAAGATTAATCAAGAGTACTCCTGAATTGAAATAGGTGTATTCTTGAGGATACTCAAGTCGTGTGTAATAGCAGCTTTTGCCACTCCACATATCTTCTACTGCCCCAACAGCGTATGATGTGATGTCGATATTCCATAAGTCTTTTATAGGACCATTCACAATGAGGTCACAATCTAAGTAAAGTACTTTATGAATTTCGATAGGCAATATGTCTGCGGTAAAAAGTCGTAGATAGGCAGCTGTAGAAATATGAGCACTTCCAAATGTTGGAAGACTTTTACTTATTTCGTAAGAGTAAAAATGTACTTGCTGGTGATATTTGGCAACCTCTTCAGAGATAGTACGTCTTGCATCATTGTTAAGATTTTTGGCAATGATGTGGAAGACGATTTGTTCTTCTTTGTTGTTGTACATCACGGACTCTAGTGTCGTACAACACTGCATGATGTAGTTGTTATCTATATTGCAAGCTATATGAATCATAATATTTCTTTTATTATATAACGTATGTATGATGGAAACTTGCTTGTATTCCATTTTATTTAAAGGAATTTAACAAGTATTGAAATCTTCCCGTTCCAAGTCATTTATTTTATGTATCAGCTCTTCTTTCGTCATGCTTGTTTATGATATTTTTGCAAAGGTACAATTTTTATATTGAACGAAGCAAATATATATTATTTATTTGCATTCTGACAATGCTTTTTTAAGGAAATATCCTTCATTAAGTTTCTTCGCCATAGCAGTTGTTTTTTCCTTCATTTCTAGATAAACTTCAGGGCTCATATTTTGTAGTTTGGCATCTAGTTCTTTTAGGGAACTGATGGCAAAACCAACTCCCTCTTCTTCTATGATAGGAGCTACGGCAGCTTCTTTCCAGATGATGATCGGCAATCCTGCACGGAGATTGAAGGAAACTTTATGGGGAGAGTTCCATTTGAGGTATTGCCCATATTCCCCCGAACAAGTATCGAGTGAATCTCCATCCCAAACCAATCCGAAGTCTGCATCGATGTGAGCGATGAAATCCTCGGAAGGCAAGAAGCCTCTATAGGTGATGTGTGGATTGTCTTTTAGTCCTTGCAAGCCGTCCTTGTTGCCCACAATCATTAGATTCCATGTGTTGAGGCTCTTGGTGAGTTCTATCAGGAAGGAGTTTTTGCGCATGTTAAGTGCTCCTGCATATACAACGGTAGGATTCGTTGTGATGTCGGATGATGGAACTTGTGGCTCGTGGAAGGAAGAAGAGCGGTAGTCGAAGAGTCCCAAGGAGCCTATTGGCTTTTCTAATCCATGTTCCTGTAGCCAACCTTTCATACTCTCGTTGGAGGCAATGATGTAGTCGCTATGGGATAGGCGACTTATCTCTTTCTGGATAGAGAGCTTCTTGCGGCGAAAAGAACCGAGGTCATGGATGAGCGATACTGTCTTGGCTCCTTTCATACTTGCTACGTTGCACAAGAACGAAAAGTACTTCTTTACGGGATATTGCAAGAAGAGAACATCGTTCTTTTGGAGTAAGATGCAAGCACGGATGATACCTGCTAGGTCAAGGAAAAATGCTAATATCTTACTGCTGTTGACCGTACGGCTTAAACCAAGGTTGATAGCTCCCATTTCTGAGAGTGTGTCCTCGTTGTCCGTCTTAGCTTTATTGCCAGCACTGGTCAGATTATAGTAATTGCGAGAGATGTAGCAGAGTCTATTTTGTCTCATATTGTAGTTTTATGTCTTGTTTTTGTGCAAAATTACGATTTCTTTTTTATTTAGGCAAATTATTTTATTAATATCTTAGGTTCTTTCGTTTTTTATTGCTATTTTTGCTCTGTTAATTCAAATAAATAATGATATGAGTGTAAAAAAGGCTTTGGGAGTTATCATCTCTACTTATAATAATCCAGAATGGTTGGAGAAGACATTATGGGGATATTTGTTCCAAAATCGTAAAGCTGATGAAATAATCATCGCTGATGATGGTTCTGGTCCAGAAACCCGATTCCTGATAGAGAAATATCAGTCACTATTGCCGATTAAGCATGTGTGGCATGAAGATAAGGGGTTCAGAAAAACGGTGATACTGAATAAAGCCTTAGAGATTGCTACTGCCGATTATTTGGTCTTTACAGACCAGGATTGTGTTCCTCGTCATGACTTTTTGAGTGTTCACGACTCTAATGCAGAGGAAGGATGCTTTTTGAGTGGTGGGTATTTCAAGCTGCCGATGTCTATCAGCAAAGCTTTGCGAAAAGAAGATATTGAGTTGGGGCAGGCTTTTGAACTTTCTTGGCTCAGGCAACAGGGAATGCCTTTTAGTTTTAAGTGCTCCAAGTTGGTACAGAGTAGCTTCTTTACCAAGATGATGAATCGGGTAACGCCCACCAAGGCTACATGGAATGGTATGAATAGTAGTGGATGGCGTAAGGACATTCTTGCAGTCAATGGCTTTGATGAACGTATGCAATATGGGGGTGAAGACCGTGAGATGGGAGAAAGATTATTCAATAAAGGTATTCATTCTAAGCAAATCCGTTATTCTGCGATCGTTCTTCATTTAGACCACGGACGGCCTTACGTGAACGAGGAGGCTTGGAGGATAAATAATGAGATACGCAAGGAGACTAAAGAAAACCATGCCATTTGGACTCAATATGGCATTAAGAAGGATTTCTAAAATAGTCTTTTCTTACGTTGGCATCCATTTTTTTCTTATTCTTTAGGTATCACTTTGCCATGTTCCATCCTGTAATGCTTGTCAAACTCCTCCTTGGTTCTCTTCCATCTGTTGTGGCTCCAGAGATAATAAGGAGGATTCTTGCGGATGGTCTCTTCCAGCATCTGGAAGAAACGGCGAGTTATCTCGTGCTCGGGCAGGGAGTTGGGCTCTCGGGTGATGAGCTTGTAGGTGGCTGTGTAGTAGCCGCGTTTCGGTCGGCTCATCTCCACATAGAACACGGCGTCGTTCATCTTCCTCATGATGCGCTCGCCACCCGTAAACACTGGGGTCTCTGGGTGGTTGAGGAAAGGTAACCAGAGATGGATGTTCTCCCACTTCGGTCCTTGGTCGCTGATATAGCCGAACATGCTCATAATGCCCTTGCGCTTATAGTCGATGAGATAGCGCAGGATGTCTTTCTTGGGTACCACCACGCCATTCTCTTCATGAGAACGGATGCGCTTGAAGAGTTCGTCGAAGGCATGGTTGTAGAGTGGGTGATAAATCAAGCCCATCATGCGATTCTTCGGTAGTTCGATGCCCACGCATGAAAGCCATTCCCAGTTGCAGTAATGACCCAAGATGGCTGCTACGTTCTGCCCTTCCTCGAAGCAACGCTCCACCTCCTCGCTGTTATAAACGTGGAAGCGTCTGCGCAGTTCCTTGTCGCTGATGCTCAGTAACTTGACAGCCTCAAAGAAATAGTCGCAGAACCAACGATAGAACTTTTTCTCGATGTCGATGATTTCATCAAGCGATTTCTCAGGAAAAGACGTTGTGAGGTTCTTACGCACAATACCCCTGCGATACTTCACCACGTGATACATCATGAAGTATTCGAAGTCGGAGATGCAATAGAGCAACCTGAACGGCAGCAGTGATATTGCATAGAAAAATGCGTAAACTATCTTTGTCATTATACCTTTTTTATACATATATTATACTTGCTGCATGTCGTGCAACTTACGATAATATCCATCCTTGGCGATGAGCTCCTCGTGAGTGCCTCGCTCCACGATTTCTCCCTCATGCAGCACGCATATCTCGTCTGCATGCTTGATGGTGCTCAGACGGTGAGCAACAGCCACGGTGGTACGAGTCTTCATCAATTTTTCAAGTGCATCCTGTACCAGTCGCTCGCTCTCGGTATCGAGTGCCGAAGTTGCCTCGTCTAGGATGAGGATAGGAGGGTTCTTGAGGATGGCACGGGCAATGCTGACACGTTGGCGCTGACCTCCAGAGAGGCGACCGCCACGGTCACCGATGTTGGTGTCGAATCCATGTTCCGACTTGGTGATGAATTCGTATGCGTTGGCAATCTTGGCTGCGTTGGCGATTTCTTCGTCGGTAGCATCGGTCTTACCGAAACGGATATTGTCCTTGAAGCTGGCATTGAAGAGGATTGCCTCCTGGTTCACGTTGCCTATCAACTGGCGAAGGTCGTGTACGGCAAGGTCTTTCACGTTGATGCCGTCGATGAGCACCTCGCCCTCCTGCACGTCATAGTAGCGAGGAATCAAGTCTACCATCGTACTCTTGCCACTACCGCTCTGCCCAACCAAAGCCACGGTCTTGCCCTTAGGGATGATGAGGTTGATGTCTTTCAATACATAAACCAGTTCGTCACTCTTGTGGTCGGTATAGGCGAAGGAAACATGACGGAACTCTATCTGGCGCTCGAAGCTGGCGATGTGCTCTGGGTTCTCCTTGTCTTGAATCTCCACCTCTGCTTTCAGAATTTTGTCGATGCGATCCATGCTCGCCAGTCCCTTCGGGATGTTGTAGCTAGCCTTGGAGAATTCTTTCAGAGGGTTGATGATGCTATAGAGCATCACGAGATAGAAGATGATGGTAGGACCATCGATGCGACCATAGTCCAACACCAAGATACCTCCAAACCATAGTACGATGACGATGAGCACCGTACCGAGGAACTCGCTCATCGGGTGCGCCATCTGTTGGCGGATGTTTACACGCATGATGTTGTTGCGGTATTCGCTATTCACCTGGTCGAAACGCTTGTTCATCTTGTCTTCTGCACAGAATGCCTTGATAATGCGAAGTCCACCCAAGGTTTCCTCCACCATGCTCATCGTGTCGCTCCAGAGGGCTTGTGCTTGTGTACTCTGTGCCTTCAGCTTTTTACCAACTATTCCCATGAACCAACCGAATGGTGGTACAAAGAGGATGGTGAAGAGGGTGAGTTGCCAACTGATGAAGATGAGCGTGCAGA
>ERZ808240.628-NODE-628-length-45143-cov-5.000399_pt1 | contig 45143 bp, 39 predicted proteins | sample MGYA00521084_ERZ808240 | MGnify/ENA primary metagenome ERZ808240 (study PRJEB31516, sample SAMN03275571) | gut metagenome | biome: mammalia-associated habitat; material: feces | host: Papio cynocephalus | place: Kenya | collected 2012-08-06 ...
AGAAATAGAGGATCGCCCGCTCCGACGGTTTCTCATTCTCTCTGACGATCAGGCAGGGGAAACCGTTCACTGTAATTGTTTCATAGTGTGCCTTATGGTCGGTGGGCGTAAAAACGCCGCGATTGCGGTTCTGTTTCTCAATGACCTTTTTCAGTTCGTCCTCCGGCAGGCCAAATGCCTTCTTCGCGCCGGAGAGTTTGTATGCGCTGCGCAGGATAGATGCAAAAATACTCATATAATCATTCCTCCTTGAAAACGATTGGACTTTTGTATGCAGCGATCAGCCAAATGGAAGCAAGAACCGCTGCCTTTGCCCGGGTGGCCGGGGATTTCTGTGTGATGGTCTGCGGTTAGCAGCCTCTAACTGGATTATATCAAAAAGAAGAGGGAAAGTCAATCTGTCTACCTACATCAAAGGAGAATATCACAATGAACCGATCATCCGAAAAAAAGGGACTGACTGCGAAGGATCTTGTGATCGGTATTCATTGGACTATGGCGGCGGGCATATGATTGCTGCTTGACAAGCCGGCAAAAATCAGCGACAATAATAACGATATTTCCACGAAAAGAACAAGCAGAAAATGGATAGAGGATGAAGCAATGGCAAAGATTTTGAAGGGCAGTGAAGCTGCAAAAGCGATCAATGAAAGAACGATCAAGCAGGTCAAGGAACTAAAAGCGGCGGGCGTTACACCGACGCTGGCAATCCTGCGTGTCGGGGAGCGCCCCGATGATATCAGCTACGAAAGGGGCGCGAGGAAGCGCTGCGAGGCCGTCGGCGTTGCGGTTCGGTCGGTTGTTTTGCCGGCGGATATCGCGCAGGAGGATTTTGACCGGGAGCTGACTGCGCTCAACGAGGATCCGCAGGTTCACGGGATCCTGCTGTTCCGCCCGCTTCCGCAGCAGCTGGACAGTGAAAGAGCGCGCAGGATGCTGGCACCGCAGAAGGATGTGGACGGCTGCACGGACGGCTCGCTTGCCGGGGTATTTACGAATACGCCGCAGGGCTTCTGTCCATGTACCGCGCAGGCAGCCATGGAGATCCTCGATCATTATCAGATCGAATGCAAGGGTAAGAACGCAGTCGTGATCGGCAGGAGCCTGGTTGTCGGAAGACCGGCAGCGATGCTGCTGATGCACAAAAACGCGACGCCGACCATTTGCCATACAAAGACCGAGCTTATGCAGGAAATCGTCCGAAAAGCCGATCTCGTGATCGTCTGCGCCGGCAAGACGGAATCCATTGGAAGCGAATATTTTCGTGCCGGACAGACGGTCATCGATGTCGGGATCGGCTGGAACGAAGAAAAGGGAAAGCTCTGCGGCGATGTGGATTTTGACGTGGTGGAGCCGTTGGTGGAGGCGATCACGCCGGTTCCGGGCGGGGTCGGAGCGGTCACGACCAGCGTGTTGGTATCACATGTGGCGGAAGCGGCGCTCCGCAGTCTGAAAGAGCAGGTATAAAAAAACGATATGAAACAGCTTAAAACATTCATCAGCGGCATGATGGCGGGCTTGGCGATCTCACTGGGCGGAACGGTATTTCTTTCGGTCGACAGCAAGATCATCGGTGCGCTCGCGTTCACCGTCGGTCTGTTCTGCGTCTGCACGAGAGGCCTGGCACTCTACACCGGCAGAGTCTGCTATCTGTTTGAAAACGACAGCGCCTATGCGCTGGATCTGCCGATCATCTGGCTCGGCAATCTGGCCGGAACGTTTCTGACCGCGCAGATCCTGCTGCAGACCCGGATCGCGCCGATCCTGCGGGAGAAAGCCGCGGGGCTGTGCGAGACCAAGCTTGCGGATGATCTTCTGAGCATTTTCATCCTCGCGGTCTTCTGCAACATCCTGATCTTCATCGCGGTAGACGGCTTCCGGCAGAATCCGCATGAACTGGGCAAGTATCTGGCGCTGTTCTTCGGCGTTGTGGTATTCATCCTCTGCGGATTTGAGCACTGTGTGGCGAACATGTATTATTTTTCCGTCGCCGGCGCGTGGAGCGCGAGGACACTGCTCTATGTGGTCGTCATGACCGCGGGAAATTCCGTCGGCGGGCTGCTTTTGCCGCTGCTGCACCGGTTCGTTTCGCGCGCTTAAATGGAGAGCGACTGATTAGGTTCGTTTCGCGCATCCGGTACCTGTAAATTCTCCGAAATTTTCCGAATATTCCGGGATGTCTTTACGATTTTGCACTTTTATGGTACAATAAAACTCTATCACGAATGTGCAGGGATCCTGCGACATGACAGAAAAAACGAAAGAGGAAACAACATGAATCAGAAACTTACAGGAAAACAATACACGCTGCTTGCATCTATGCTGTTCGGCATGTTCTTCGGTGCGGGCAATTTGATTTTCCCGATCATTTTAGGCGCGAAAGCCGGTGAAAGTCTGGTACCGGCGTTGCTCGGCATGCTGATTACGGCGGTCGGAATGCCGCTTCTGGGTATTGTAGCGCTCGGCGTTTCCAGAAGCAGCGGGCTGATGCAGATGTCCGGCAGAGTTGCCAAATGGTACGGATATTTCTTTACCTGCGCGCTCTACCTGACGATCGGGCCGTTCTTTGCGATTCCGCGCTGCGCGGCGACTTCCTTCACCATGGGCATTGCGCCGCTTCTCAGCGGCAGCCATACGGTGCCGCAGGCGATTTTTACCACATTATTCTTTGCGGCGGTTTTATTCTTCGCGCTGCGTCCAAACAATATCATGAATTCTATCGGAAAATATCTGAATCCGATTTTCCTGATCTGCTTGGGAATTCTGGTGGTTGCGGCGCTCATCCATCCGATTCAGAGTGTGGGTTCCGTCGCGGCGAGCGGATCCTATGCGCAAAGCGCGTTTTCCACAGGATTTTTGCAGGGCTATGATACGCTGGACGCGTTGGCGTCTCTGGCTTTTGGCATTATCGTTGTCAATGCGATCAAAGAAATGGGCGTGAAAGAGCCGGGCGCAATCGCGGCGAATACTATCAAGTCCGGTGTTTTCAGCATGATCCTGATGACGGTGATCTACGCGTTGATCGCAGTTGTCGGCGCGCAGAGCTATGGCTTATACGCCGACCAGCTAAGTGAATCTTCGTTCAATGGCGGCAATGCCTTTGCAATTGTCGCGCAGCATTACCTCGGCAAGGCAGGCATGATCGTGTTAGCTTTGACGGTGACCTTCTGCTGCATGAAGACGGCGCTCGGTCTGGTAACCGCCTGCGCGGACACGTTCAGCGCGATCTTCCCACATTCCCTGAGCTATCGCAATTGGGCGATCGTGTTTACGGCATTTTCGCTGCTGGTATCCAACATCGGCCTGTCGAAGATCATTTCGTTCTCGGCGCCGGTGCTGTATTTCCTGTACCCGTTGGCGATCGTGCTGATCCTGCTCAATATTTTCGGAAAATATTTTAATTACGCGCGTCCGGTCTTTGTCTGCGCGATCGGGTTTACCATGGTCGCGGCAGTCTTTGACCTGCTCAAGGTCGCGGGACTCGCACAGGGTGTTGTGGAATGGGTCGGAACCTGGCTGCCGTTCTACTCCCTGGGTCTGGGCTGGATCGTACCGGGTGCGATCGGTACGGTGGTCGGCCTCGTGATCGCCAAGACAGGCAAGAAAACGGCATAGCTTACGAACAGAAAAGAGATAAGACGGTGTCACTGACAAAGTTCTGCGTTCCGTAGAGAACCAGAAGGTCGGTGATGCCGTTTTGTTTTGCATAGTCCATGAGATCGCCGCGCCAGAAACGCAGGTCCAATACGCGTACTTCTTCGAACTGTTCACTCGGAAACTGCGCGAAGGTGTTGCCGTAAGAATCCTTGATCAGCAGGAGTTTGCCGCTGCCTGCCGCGCCGCTGCCCTTGATGACGGTTTCCGCCTGGTTGGAGTTGAGGAATACGGCATATTGGTCGCTGCCGCTGAGGTATTTGCGCGCGTAAAGGCTGCTTCCCTGCATTTTGCCGTCATTATAGCTGACCCTGCGGTTCGCGTGCAGGTACCAGGCGGTGATGCGGTCTGCCGGAACGCCGTGCAGCGGCACCTTGTTCCAGGTCGTGCCGCGGAAGTTGTCGCAGAGTGTTTCCTTGGACCAATCTGCCTGTGGGATGATCTCGTCCCGGCGGCCGAGGGCCTGCATCCACGCGGCGTAGGCGTAATAAGCGCCGAGACTCGTCCAGTGGTGGTCGGTGCGGTAGTAGATATCTTCATCTGTGTGCGCGGACAGGACCTTGGCAAGGTCGATCGCGCTGACGCCTTGCGCCTGCAGGGCGGTCAGGATGGTCTCGTAGTCTGCGGCAGAGGCGAACGGCGGCAGTTTGTCCGTGAGCATCTGTGCCGCGACCGGTACCAGGATGGTCTGCATGCGGATGTGGTTCTTGGCGGCGGCCGCCTGGAGGCTTGCAAGGGCGGCCGTGTTGATGCGGAGCTGCTTTGCGTCATAGCTGCTGAACTTATCCATGAGATAATGGTCCTTGCCGATATAGACGCCGCCGGATTCCCGCTTGCCGACAGCCAGCTCCGCATAGGTCTTGAGGGTGATCCAGCGGTCACGCAGCGGGATCTGATCGGTCAGATAATCTTCCAGACTGTCTGCGAAATCACCTGAAAAAATATCCTCGATGTCGGGGATCGGCAGCTGCGTGAGGTTCCGCTTTTCACGCTCGGAATAGTAGTGATCCGGCGTCAGTGGGCCCACCAGTGCGGAAACTGCCAGCAGCAGGCAGGCAAAAACAGTGATGACGCGAGCTTTGGTATTTTTTGTATGGTTCATTTCCATTCACCTTCATTTCAATTTTCTACCCTTGATTCGATTTGCTTTTCTTGTACTTCTTGATTTCCGGACTGCCTGTGTGTCTCCGTTCGCATTCCATATCCGCGGCAAATTCTAAAAGCGGAAGTACAGGAACGGGTTGTAGGAACCGCTGACCAGATAGGCCATGCTGAGCAGCACCAGACACAGCATGCCGCTGCATTCGAGCAGGGTCTGCAGGCGGACGCTGCCAAGCAGCGGGCTGCGCGGCGGCCTTGGCAGAGCGGATGCGGCAGCAGTGGCTGACGCCGGGCCGCAGATGCGTTGATACAGGCGGTGCCCGAATGGCGTGGCGGCCAAAGCGCAGAGCAGCAGCATCGGCAGATAGCTGACCAACAGGTAGAGCGCGCTTTGGTCACAGAAAGTACCACTGCCGAGCATGGCGCGGATCCATACGGTCCCTTGCGCGATGTTTTCAAAGCCGAAGATCGGCCAGCTGAAGCTGATCAGAAACAGGGCGTACAGATGGCGCAGAGCCTGCGGCAGCTTTGCGGTCAAGCGCAGCAGGCACAGCTTTTCCAGGATCAGCAGGACGCCAAAATAGACGCCCCAGAGCACGAAATTCCAGCTGGCACCGTGCCAGAAGCCGGTGAGCAGCCAGACGACTGCGATGTTGCGCAGCTGTTTGGCAAGGCCGCAGCGGCTGCCGCCGAGCGGGATGTAGACATAGTCGCGGAACCAGCTGCTCATCGAGATATGCCAGCGTCGCCAAAAATCCGTAATGCTGTTTGCGATAAACGGATAGTTGAAGTTTTCCGGGAAGTGAAAGCCGAGCATGCGTCCGAGACCGACCGCCATATCGGAATAACCGGAAAAATCAAAGTAGATCTGGAATCCGTAGGCGATCGCGCCCAGCCAGGCGGTGAGCATAGTCGGCGCAGCTTGTGCGGAGGCTGCTTCCCAGAGGAGGCCGATGTTGTTGGCGAGCAGGATCTTCTTGGCGAGTCCGCAGACGAAGCGGCGGATACCTTCCGCAAACAGATCCGGCGTGTGATCGCGGTGTTCCAGTTCTTCGGCAACGGTCTGATAACGGACGATGGGGCCGGCGATCAGCTGCGGGAAGAGTGTGACGTAGGCGGCGAAATCCAGCAGATTTTTTTGTGCTTTGACTTCGCCGCGGTAGACGTCGATCGTATAGCTCATCGTCTGGAACGTATAGAACGAAATGCCGATCGGCAGCGGCAGATTCGGCTGCGGAAGATCAGCGCCGAGCAGGCTGTTTAACGTGGCGATCAGAAAATCACTGTATTTGAACACACAGAGAAGGCCGAGGTTGCCACAGAGCGAGATCAGCAGCGGGATGCGCGCCTTGCTCCGCGCGGCCGCCTCCTGCGCGCGAAAATGTTCGACCGCGCGGCCGCAGCCGTAGTCAAGCAGGGTCGAAAAGATCATCAGCACGACGTAGACCGGTTCGCCCCAAGCGTAGAACAGCAGACTCGTCAGCAGCAGGACGAGATTTTTTCCTTGCCACGGTACGAGGAAATAGATCAGCAGGCACAGCGGCAGGAAGACTTGTAAGAATGTCAAACTGGAAAATATCATATCGAAGAATCCCCTTTTAAAGCTTGTTGTGTAAGGGCGGCCGCAAACGTTTACCTCTGCGGCTGCCCCCAAAATACGATCCGGTTATTGTGCGGATTCTGCAAGCTCGCGCATATCAAATGTATTTTTGCTGCCGCTGTCTTTCGGGATCTTGATCTTGTTCTTCGCACTGCCGAAGACTTTTTTCCAGGCTTTGTCGATCTTCTTTCCTTCTTTGGCCGCGAATTTTGCCTGTGCTTCGGCACTGTCGTTGTAATCCGGCTGCTGACCTTCGATGATCAAGGCAACATAGTTGCCGTTCACATACAGGCGTGCCTGCAGGACTCTTTGCAGATCCATATTGTACATTCTGTTGTAATCCAAAATCTGCTCATAACCTTTTTGCAGCTTTGCGGCAGCTTTCTTGGCATAGCCTTTTTTGACCTTTAATACGATGATGCAGTCGGAGTTCAGGCTGGAGTTGGAGTTGGTCTCCGCGGCCCAGCTGACGACCTTTTTCATGTTCAGCCCCCAGTAGGTTTTCATGCGTTCTTTGGTTTCCTTTTGGTCGCTGGTGTAACTCTTGCCGAGACTCTTTTTGATGGATTTGAGCACCTGTTTTGCGGTTGGGTTCTTCTTCTTGCTGGCGGCTTTCGCAGTTGTTGTCTTCTTGCTTACGGTGCCTGTTTTGGCTGAGGCCTTATCGATACTGGCCTTGTTTGCTGCTTTGGCGGCAGTGTCCTTAGCGGTAAGCGCGGCGATTTCGAGAGCGTCGTCTGTTGTCTGCGTGTTTTGTGAGACTTGCGACTGAGACGGAGCCGGAGCGATGACCAGCGGCGCGTTATCTTCCGGATCTGTCGTGTTTGCATAAGCAAAGCAGGAAGCACCGAAAGCGGTGGTCACAAAGAGGGATAAACTCAGCATGGAAATCAGTAATTTCTTTTTCATTTTTGTATTCTCCTTATCGTATTTCAATTTGTCTTTTATCCGGAAAGCGGGCAGCGGGCAGGCGGCTGTCGTACGCACAGCCTGTGAGATCGCGGACCTGTCCGTGCCGTTCCATAGATTCAGACGAGGCAGGGGCGTGAAATGTCGGGAAAAAATCAAAAATTTTTTTTTGGGGGGGTGCGGAAGCAAGTGTGATCTTCGGGGACATCGGATCATGCCGAAAATTGTCGAAAAAAGACGAGGCTTACGGAATGATGTTCAGGATAGCAAAAAAACGACAGCAGAAAGCGTTAAAAAAACGATTGGGAACAGAACAGTCCCAATCGTTTGCGATCATACGGCACGTGTATCCGTGATCTGGAAGACACCGGTTTGCGCGGATTTAATTTTGCGCAGTGAGAGTCTGCAGCAGTGTGCAGATGGCATCTTCAGCTGCGCCGTCTTCGTTCAGCAGGCAATAGGAAACGCCGGCCGTCTGCCAGAAAGCGCGCCAGATGCCGGGAGCGTCTGCATCGGCAGAGGCTCCCGAGCCGGAGGCAGCAGCGAGGTCAGAGTCATCGGCGGCGCTTGTATCAGCGCCGGATGGTGTGTCATCCTCGACAATGCAGAGCCATTCCAGGATGACAGTGGTCTCTTTGCCGTCTGCGTTCGGCAGGGTGAACGTCCGGCTTTCCTGCACGTCACCGTTGACGCCGGAAAGGTCGGTATCGGTTCGCGCGGCAAGGTAGATATAGGTATGACTGTCCAGTGTGAAGTCAACGCGCGCGGTGGTTTCATAAGCGATGCAGTAGGAAACCTCCGATGCGCCTTCCGGTGCTGTGATCGAGAGCTTTAGATCCGCAAAATCTTCCGGGCCGTCTACATCGACAAACGGGGACGGATTTTGCACAGAGGAGTCTCCGCCTTGCGGCGGTTCTTGTGCAGGTGGCGTATGTGTTTCATCATCTTGTGCAGGCGGCGCTTGCGTTTCGCTATCTTCGGCAGACGGCTGCCGGGTATGTGTATCGCTGCCGGGATCGGATGGTCGGGCATTGCCATCCGGTGTTTCCGGATCAGGCTGTGTGACGATCGGCGACTCCGTCGAAACCGGCGGTACGACCGGAGGCGTGGCTGTATGCTCCGGCAGCAGGAGTCCGGCACAGAGGACAAGCACAAGGCAGGCAGCGAGGCTCAGATAGCGGCGCCATTTGCGGTGAGCAGCGCTGCGGATCGGCGTGGCGGCAGATGTCTGGTTCGCAGCTGAAAAGTCAGGCGTTTGGTTTGTCGCCGATGCGGCATGTGCGGCTGTGTCCGGTAGCTGCACGCCCTTTGCGGCAGCTTTTTTGAGGATATTTTGATACATGCGTGTTTCGGCGCCGGGCTCCGGTTCGATCTCTGTGAGCGCGGCGCGGATGGCTGCCGCGATCTCCGGGTCGGCTTCCTGCGCGAGCAGTTCAAACTCTGCGGAATCCGGCAGGGTCTGCGTTTTTTTATCCGTGTCTTTGCTCATGTATCTTCACCTCCTATCAATTCTTTGAGTTTGCTGCGCGCGTCGCGCAGCTGGTTGCGGATTGTCGATGCGGGTCGGTGCAGCATCGACGCGATCTCGTCAGTTTGGTAGCCGTCGTAGTAATAGAGCCAGACGACTTCCTTGTATTTTTCCGGCAGCGACAGGATTTGCGTGCGCAGGAGCTGCCGCTCAAGAGCCGCCTCCGGCGTATCAAAGTGCGCGGAAACACCGACAGTACTGACCGCGCCGCCGGAGTCAGGGCCGCCGCCTCCGGTCAGGCAGGGCGGCGGCGGGGCGGCGCTGCAACCTGCAGCGAGATCCTCATAACCAGGCACGCTGCGGCTGCCGTCAGCATCGTCATTTTCGGACGATGCCGGCAGCGGCACGACTTTTTGGTTCCACCAGCTTTTGAGCCTGTCCTTGCAGAGATTCATCGCCGTGGTCGTGAGCCAGGCGCGCTCATGCCGCTCATTTTCAAAGTCGACCTCGGCCGTCATGGCACGGACAAACACGTCCTCGGTGCAGTCTTCTGCGTCCTGCTGATTTTTCATAAATGCGTAACAGACGCGATAGATCGCCTGTACATGCCGTTTGTAAAATGCCTCGAAATCTTCGCTTGAATGCTGAAAAGACTTCGGCATGCAAGCCACCTCCTATCTTCTATACGACGCAGCCGTCCGATTTGTCGGCCGCTCGCAGGAAATGACGAAAAAAATCATCAAAGGAATATACGTACAAAGAAAAGAGCCGGATGCACGACCGACAGCAGCTGATGCTATCGCCGCACATCGCAGCCCTTCCTGCATTGCGTTTTTTGTTTTGTGCTGACATATTCCGGCATGGCCCGATTTTCAGGCTGTGCCGAGCCGTTTCGATTTCACGGGTCGATTAGGAATTACAGCGTGTTCGATGCGTTCAGCACGTTTTTGATCTTGTGCTGTACCATGGCCTGAATGGCGTCTCTGCCCGGTCCGAGGTATTTACGCGGGTCGAATTCCGCCGGATTTTCAGCTAGGAATTTGCGAACTTCCGCGGTCATGGCAAGACGCAGGTCGGTATCGATGTTGACCTTGCAGATACCATACTTGGCGGCTTCGGTGATCATGGCTTCCGGCACGCCCTGCGCGCCCGGGATATTGCCGCCGTACTGGTTGCACTTATCGACGAATTCCTTGAGAACCGTGGAGGCGCCGTGCAGCACGAGCGGGGTGTGCGGGATCAGTTTGTGGATGGTCTTGAGGCGTTCAAAGTCCAGATACGGCTCACCTTTGAACTTGTATGCGCCGTGGCTGGTACCGATGGCGATCGCCAGCGAGTCTACGCCGGTTCTTTCTACGAATTCTGCGGCCTCGTCCGGGTCGGTGAAGGTCGCGGAACGCGCGTCGACTTTGACGTTGTCTTCCACACCTGCCAGCTTGCCGAGTTCCGCCTCAACGACTACGCCGTGGGCATGCGCATATTCGACAACTTTCTTGGTGATGCGGATGTTTTCTTCAAATTCATGCTTGGAGCCGTCGATCATAACAGAACTAAAGCCGTCGTCCACGCACTTTTTGCAGATGTCGAAATCTTCGCCGTGGTCCAGGTGGAGCGCGATGTCCAGTCCGGTGTCGAGGATGGCTGCTTCCACGAGCTTCAAAAGGTAAGCGGGCTTGGCGTATTTGCGCGCACCTGCGGATACCTGCAGGATCAGCGGGGACTGCTCGATCTTCGCTGCCTCCACGATGCCCTGAATGATTTCCATATTATTTACATTAAACGCGCCGATCGCGTAGTCTGATGTCAGCGCCTTGGCGAACATGTCTTTGGTTGTTACGAGTGCCATAGTTTCCTCCTGAAAGTTTGTTCTTGTGATTTAAGTACATTATAGCGCATAAAACATCGAAAAAAAAGCACGAAATTGCAGTCTTCGGGAAAATATTTTCTTAAGAAAATCTGCCGCCGCAGGGATCTCATTCTGCGCTTGTGTCTCCGAAGCGTCCGAGCAGCGAGCCGAGCATATCCATCATGCCGCCAAGATCCGGCAGTGCGGAGGTGTTGATGAGTTCTGCGGGCTCTGGCAGTTTCGGCGGGTTGACCGCCATCTGTCCGAGGCGGTCAACCTTGCCCATGACTTCTGTCATACGATGCAGATCGCCGATCAGACGTACCGGTTCCGGCATGCGCAGCCGCCGCGGCGACCGTCCCGGCGGCAGCGCAGAGTTTGGTGCTTGGACAAAGCCCTGCGCGGGATAGGGGCCTTGCGCGTCACGGAATTCGGCGAACAGCACCAGCAGCACCAGCAAGATGAGAATATCGGAATTTCGGTTCATAATTATGTACCCCTCGGATTCAGTCTCTTTCTCGATTATCATATGAAAATTTCGCGCGCTTGGTGCATAAATTGTTAGCAGGGTGCAGGCGGAGGGATGCATGTCGGCAGGCAGGTTCCACAAGGAGTACGGAACATGCCGCGGATCTGCATAGCAGCCGCTGCACATCGGAAAGAAAGGAGAATGACAGATGGATATGAATGAAAAGATGGCGCGGGAAATCGCGCAGCAGCTCGGTATCGGCGGAGGCGGCGCAAGGGCTGATCAGGATGCGATCCGCAGACTGGAGGGCAAGAGCGACGCCGAACTCATGCAGGAGCTTGCGCGGCTGCAGAGCCAGCTGGCTGCAAACAATATCGGTCCCGCGCAGCAGAAAGCACTGGTCAAGAGCCTGATGCCGATGATGAAAGAGCCGCAGCGCCAACGGCTGCAGAAGATCCTGAGCATGCTGGGCGAGTAGGCGCGCCGCCCTGCGGCAAAAAACGCGGCAGCCGCGTGGGTGTTGGCACATACATGGTCCAACGGAGTCCAACGCGGCAGTCGCTTATGAACGGAAAAAATTTACAGATAATTCCGCGTGTCCGTATGATTATAGTTCCAATGCAGTTTTCAATCCATCCTGTAAAACTTTAGAGAGACTGAGATTTTTTCGTTCTGCCTCTTCTGCAAGCCAGGCGGGAATGGATACTGTTTTTCGTACGCCTTTGACATTGCGGTAATATCGGCCAAGATCCGCTGCGACATAGCTTGCAAATATGTGCACATTGCCGTCTTGTATGAGCGTGGACGGCTCCGGCAGAGGGAGTCCTCGCTCGATCAGACTGGTCAGATACAAACCAAGTGCCTCCTGCGCAGCTTCCATTGTTTCTGCAAGGGTTGCACCGCAAGTACTGCAGTCCTCTAAATCAGGGAATTCTACCCAATAACCGTCTTCCTGATGAAAAATTGCAGGATATACTTTTAGCATTGCCTATGCTCCTTTCATAAGGTCTCCTACCAGTGCATGACTTAATTTACGTAATGTCAACAAACCGTTTGCAAAATGTAAATTGAAAAATATGGTAAATCCTATCATGCACGAAAGAAAAGTCGAAAGATGTAAAAACATGTAAGCGGCATAGCACAAAAAAACGGGCGGCACTTGCCGCCCGCAGGGTTTACAAATAAATCCGTCGGAAAATTCAGCTCCAATTCATCTTCTTGGCGATATCGGCTTTGGTAGAGCCTTTCTCAAACGTGAAAGAGCCACCTCTGACTTTTTCATCGTCGAGGCCGGTATCCTTACAGATCTGCTGATATTCCGCATAGTCCTTGAATAATCCCGCATCAACCAGGCACTGGATCGCCGCGGTTGCCGTGTTCCCCGTAACATCGACTTCCACGTCGCGCGTCAGCGTGCCTGCCATCCAAAGCTGCGTTGTGCCTTGCGCGTCGGAACCTGTGCCGTTTCCGTCACTGCTGCTGTCACCGGTCTGGCCGTCTGTGATGCTGGTGTCGTTGCCGCCGGTGGTATTATCACCTGCGTTGCCTCCGGCAGACGGATCCTCGGTATTTTTAGGATCGTCGGCTGGTGTCTCAATCCGGTCATCGTTATGGATGAGTTGCTTCGGATACTGCAGGATGACATCCATTCTCCAGGCAATGATGGCGGCGGCCACAACTAAGATCAGCACCGCGATCAAGATATCATTTTTATCGTATAAAAAATCTTTGAACTTTTTCATAATCTTTCCTCCATGCTTGTCCGTCACGCGCGGAACGCGCCCCCTCCTGTGTATGCGCAAGGTGCGCACAAGGTGTGTGCATATATTTTAGCAGATTTAGACTTTTTTCTCAAGGGATTTTAGTGTATAATAGACGCATGATTAAAATTACCATTACCGAGAATCAGGGAAATCAGCGGCTGGACCGCTTTTTGAAAAAATATTTTGACCGGGCGCCGCTCAGTCATATCTATAAACTCATTCGCAAGGACGTCAAGGTCAACGGCAAGCGGCAGAAGGAAGACGCCATGCTTGCGGCAGGCGACGAGTTGACCGTTTACCTTTCGGAGGCAGACGCCAAGGCACTGCAGACGGTGAAAAAACACGTCAGGGCCAAGCGGCAGTTTCGGATTGCCTATGAGGATGAGAATCTTTTGGTGTGCGAAAAACCGTTCGGGCTCCTGACGCACGGTGACCATACGGAAAAGAAAAATCACCTTGCCAATCAGGTGGTAGACTATCTGATTCAGACCGGAGCCTACCAGCCGCGGCTGGAAAAAACCTTTACCCCGGCACCGGCCAATCGGCTGGATCGTAACACGACCGGACTGGTGATCTTCGGCAAGAACGCGCAGGCTCTGCAGGAACTGAACCAGATGATCCGAACCAAGGACGCGGTGCGCAAGCTGTATCTGACGATCGTTTGCGGCAAGCTGGAAAAATCCATGCGCATGCGGGCAAAGATGACGAAAAATGAACAGAAGAACACCGTGCGGGTGCTTGCGGAGGATGCTGACGAGGGAAAGATCATGGAAACCGTGGTTCGGCCGATCCGCAGCGCACAGTATCAGGGCAGATGGTTTACGCTGGCCGAAGTGGAGATCATCACCGGCAGGACGCATCAGATTCGCGCACATCTGGCGCAGGCTGGATTCCCGGTCATCGGTGATGTGAAGTACGGCGACCGCGCAGATAATCGTTTCGTGCAGGATCGTTTCGGCTTGTCGACGCAGCTTCTGCATGCGTACAAGCTGGTGTTCACGCGGCAGGAGCCGGAGGCGCAGACATCGGAAGCGGAAATGCCAAGCGCTGCCGGACAAGCAGCGGTACAGCCGCGTGAGGCAGAGCCTGCGGGCGGCAGTCTGCTGGCCTATCTGGCGGGTAAGACGATTACCGCGGAGCTGCCGCCGGATTTTGCCCGTATCAAATGGCGTATTTTTGGAAATGATAAAGAGGAGATAGAGAGAAGATGAAAAATTTGTTGGAGTGGGTCAAGGATATTTTGCTGGCTGTCGTGATTGCGGCGGTGATCCTGGTGTTTTTCAAGCCGATCATCGTGCAGCAGCAGTCCATGGAACCGAATTTTCACGCAGGGGACTATCTGATTACGAGCAGACAGGCATACCGGCTGTTCGGCGATCCGCAGCGCGGTGATGTCATCGTGTTCAAATCCGAGCTGCTGGATGAAAACGAAAAGCCGAAGAACCTGATCAAGCGCATCATCGCGCTGCCTGGTGAGACGATCGAGATCAAGGACGGTGAGGTCTATATTGACGGTCAGAAGTTGCAGGAAGACTATCTTCCGGGTACTGCGATCTCCGGCGAAATGGATGCATTGACCGTACCGGAGGGACAGCTCTTTGTGATGGGTGACAACCGCGAATACAGCGAGGACAGCCGTTCGCCGCGTGTCGGCACCATTGAGCAGTCAACCATTGTCGGCAAGGTTATCATCCGGCTCTATCCGTTCAACAGCATCAAGACGTTCAAGGGCGTTGACTACGAGGCATAGCATCGGATACCGCTTCGCAAGACCGGGTCGCTTGAGCGCGAAAGGGCAGACGCGGCACGCTGTCCCAACGATACAGCGGCGATAGCAAGCAGGTCTGCAGATGATGCGGAGAGGATTGCAATATGGGAAAATGGATGCTGCGGATCTTGGCGGCATTGCTGGGCTTTGGACTTGCGCTGGGGATGTTCTGCAGCTTTGCGCTGGTGCGTGTGGAGGGCAGCGATATGCTGCCGACACTGGAGCCGGGCGAGCATGTATGGATCAACAAATGGAAAAAGGACGATCTTGCGGTCGGTGATCTGGTGCTTTACAAAGCGCCGTACTACGAGATCGACGGCGCGCAGTACCCGCTGCGGCGGGTGGTCGGCATCCGCGAGGGCTGGATCAAGGTCGGCTGCGATGCGGATCTGGTGCTGGACGGCACGCAGATGATCCCGGCGGAATATGTGGTCGGTACGGCGATCGGCGTCGATTGACGCGGAGATTTCCTCAAGCGAACCGAAAGAGCGAGCAGAAGAGATTTTACTAAGAGAGGCGGAAACGCAGGCAGAAGCTGTTTCCACAAGCGAATGAAAGCAAATGAAAGACGAAAAAGAAGGGGGAAGGATCATGGGTAAGAAGGAACGTAAGCTGGTGGCGAACAACAAAAAGGCCTACCACGACTATTTTATAGAAGAAACGTATGAGGCGGGCATTGTGCTGACGGGAACCGAGATCAAGTCGGTGCGTCAGGGTAAGGTCAGCATCAAGGAGAGTTACGCGCGGATCAAAGACGGCGAGATGATGCTTTACGGGATGAACATCAGCCCGTACGAGCAAGGCAATCGCTTCAACGCCGATCCGATGCGCGACCGCAAGCTGCTGCTGCACAAGCAGGAGATCCGTAAGCTCATCGGGCAGACGACGCTCAAGGGTCTGACGATCGTGCCGCTCAAGATGTACATAAACGAGGACGGCTTGGCCAAAGTGGAGATCGGGCTGGCGCGCGGCAAGAAGAACTACGATAAGCGTGAGGACATCGCTAGGCGCGACGCAAAGCGCGATATCGACCGCCGCATGAAAAACCGTTGAGGTTTTTGCTCCGTGCTGTAACCTTTTGGGTCGTAAAACGGAGTTATAGATGAAAGGGCATTTTGCGATTGACATTTTGGGGAAAGTGTCATACACTAGTATCATCGCAAACGTGAGCAGCAGAGCGGCCTGTGCAGACAGAGACTGCAGGCGGTGATGCGCAAGCTGCAAAGCGACGCGAATTTCGGGGGTGTAAAGGTTTCGACGGGGGTGTAGAAGCCGGATAAGCGAGCGGTAGTTGGCTCAGACTACCTTAAAAAGGGCCCGTTAAAAATAAACGCTAAAAAGAACAACAATTTCGCATTAGCAGCATAGTCTGCAGCGCCTAAGGCGCACGCGCGTCGGCCATGGTTCACCCGTAGGCCATGATACCGGCGTCGACTATACGGGAAAACTTGCTGAGAGTTCTCGGTATCAGCAGGGAACAACGAGATAGCGGAAGCGGAAGCTTGTTAATGGGCGTCCGCCGATGCGAAATACCAAATCATTAACTGCGCTCGGAGAAATTCCTGTGGAAATGCTTTCGGACATGGGTTCGACTCCCATCATCTCCACCACAACCAGGCCCGGAATACGAAACGTGTTCCGGGCTTTTGTAATGTTTGAAAACAACAGGGTTTATACCGAAAAGAAAAGAACCGAAAGTCGCAAAGGGCGGCGGTGCATGCCGATTTTGCAAAAACCGGGCAAAAAGCGGCGCGAAAAAGCAAGATGTAAAAAAGTTGGAATTGCCAAGAGCGTTTGGCGAGGGTTGGGGTGCGGTATCGGCGCCATCCGGGGATCCGCAGGTAACTGCAAGTGAAAAAAATTATGTTTTTTCACATATTTTTTGAAAAAAAGCATTGACAATGCACAAAACGAGTGATAAACTCCGTATATAAATTGAATCACGTAAACCTTTGAGGGAGAAGTAAAACTAGTTTACGGTCTCACAGCGAACCCGGGACGGTGAAAGCCGGGCAGATGCAGGATTAGAATAATGGGCTCCTGAGGGCGAGGGGAAAGTACGAATGCTGTGTGCAAGCCGCGGGTAGTCTGCGAGAACGGCAGGCCGGGGACTGGTGGAAACGCAAGCCGTATGAGTATCTGAGACGAGACTCCTGCGTCAGTGGAGAGGAGTGTGACGGCACTCTGCAGAGAGGATTTTCCGGCAGATGCTTCCGCGCATGACCGTGTCAGACAAAGGACAGACGGCGGCAGGTGAGCAGGAGCGGGAGAGTCAAACAAGGTGGCACCGCAGGTTATAGCCTGTCCTTGAGTTCAAGGACAGGTTTTTTGTTTTTGCACGTGGCGGTAAGGTCAGCCGGCACCTGCAGACGGGCAGGAAGCCAAAAGCAGAGAACACTTCAATGATTTCTTAAGAAGCAGGGCAGCTGCGGACATGCGGCACCCGGCAAAGAATTGATTGAAAAGGAGAAACAAAAATGAAACAGGCAATGAAAAAGGTATTGACAGTCGTTATGGGATTGGTTATGACCGCGGCGCTGCTGACAGGCTGCGGCAGCAACGGCGATCAGGGGCAGGAGGCATCCGACAAGACATTCAAAGTCGGCATCCTGCAGCTGATGGAACATCCGTCACTAAATACGATCCGGGAAAGCATCATTGAAGGACTTGCGGACGCAGGCTATGTAGAAGGTGAAAACCTGGAGATTGATTACAAGAACGGTCAGAACGATATGACTAACATGAAGACCATCGCGCAGACCTTCGTATCCGGCGGCTGTGACGTGATCGTCGCGATCGCGACCCCGGCAGCGCAGGCAGTCATGAGCGAAACGACGGAGATTCCGATCATTTTCGCGGCCGTTACCGATCCGGTCGGCGCCGGTCTGGTAGAGGATCTGAACAATCCGGGCGGCAATGTCAGCGGCACCTCCGATGAAGTGTCTGCCGAAGCGATCATGAACCTTGCCAAGGAGATCACGCCGGACTTCAAAACCATCGGCGCGCTTTACAGCACCGGCGAAGACAACTCGGAATCTGTCATCAAGGGCTTAAAGGAGTATGCGGCTGCCAACGGTTATGAGGTGGTAGAGTCCACCGTGACCAACACCAGCGAAGTACAGCAGGCGGCACAGTATCTGGCAGACAAGGTAGACATTGTTTACTCCCCGATTGACAACACCGTCGCATCCTCGATGGCAGTGGCAACCGAAGTTTTCAACAATGCAAAGATTCCGTTCTATGTCAGCGCAGACTCCATGGTCAAGGATGGCGGTCTTGCAACCTATGGGATTAACTACACAGTCCTTGGCAAAGAAACCGGTAAGATGGTAGCAGAGATTTTCGGCGGCGCGGACGTATCCACGATGGCAGTTGTGAAGATGAGCGACATGGATATTTATGTCAATACCAAGACCGCAAAAGCGATCGGCGTCGAGATTCCACAAAGCGTGATGGAAAAGGCGACCGTGATGGAATAGTCGATGACGAGGACACGGAGAAAAAGAACAAAACAGAAAATTTCCCCGGAGAAATCGGGGAAATAAAAAAGGAGAAATCATCATGATGACATTCGGTGCCCTTCTGGGCTCGCTGGAGCTAGGCATGATCTATGCAGTCCTGGCTCTGGGGGTATTCTTATCCTTTCGAACGTTAAATATGCCGGATTTGACGGTGGACGGCTCCATCGTCACCGGCATGGCAATATCCGCAGTCATCTGCGCAGGAGGCGGCAATCCGTTTCTTGCGCTTCTTGGCGCTTTCGCCGGCGGTGCGCTGGCAGGGCTGCTGACGGGATTTTTACATACCAAACTCAAGATCCAGGCCATTCTGGCAGGCATTCTGGTGATGATGGCATCCTATTCGGTGAACCTGCGCATCATGGGAAAAACTCCGAACATTCCATTAACGAAGGCAGAAACCATTTACAAGATCGCGGATCGGTTGCTGCCGGTGCAGTATGCAGGCATTGTACTGAATCTGGTTTTGCTGGTGGTCATCATCACGGTGTTGTATCTGTTCCTGCAGACCAGGCTCGGTTTTGTGTTTCGCGCGACTGGTGACAACGAGGACATGGTCAAGGCCTGCGGCGTTTCCTGTGATCAGATGAAACTGATGGGGTTGGCGATCTCCAACGGGTTAGTTGGTCTGGCGGGCGGCATGTTGGCACAGAATCAGGCCTTTGCGGATATCAACAGCGGCGTGGGTATGATGGTCATCGGTCTGGCTTCCGTCATCCTCGGCGAAGTCATTTTCGGCATCAAAACCCTGCTGCGCAGATTGATCGCCGCGGCATTGGGCGCGGTCGTTTATCGCATCCTGATGGCACAGGCACTGTATCTGGGCATGGAGACCACCGACATGAAACTGGTATCCGCAGCGATCGTTGCGGTTGCGCTTTCACTCGGACTTCTGGGTGAAAAGGGAAGCAAGCTGCAGCTTGCGCGCAGACGGAAAGGGGCGCAGCAGAAATGAGAGAATTACTGAACGTTAACCAGATCAAAAAAACTTTCAATCCGGGCACAGTCAATGAAAAGTCGGCACTTGAAAACGTCAGTCTGCGGATGGACGAGGGCGATTTTATCACGATCATCGGCAACAACGGCGCGGGAAAATCCACGCTACTCAACTGCATCGCGGGTGTATTCCCGGTTGACAGCGGCAGCATTACGCTGGATGGTATAGAAGTGACAAAGGAGCCGGAGTACAAGAGAGCCAGGAAGATCGGGCGCGTGTTTCAGGATCCGCTCAAAGGGACGGCGTTTGACATGACCATCGAGCAGAACCTGGCAATCGCTTATTACAAGAATCAGCGGCGTGGTCTGCAGCCGGGCATTTCCAAAAAGGATCGAGCGATGTTCCGCGAGAAGCTTTCCATGCTTGGGATGGGTCTGGAGGATCGTATGACCGAGAAAGTCAAACTGCTTTCCGGCGGACAGCGGCAGTCACTGACCCTGTTTATGGCGGTCATCGCCAAACCGAAGCTTTTGCTTTTGGACGAACATACGGCGGCGCTCGATCCGGCAGCCGCGGCAAAGGTGTTGGAACTGACAAATCTCTTCGCGGCGCAGGAGGGCATGTGTACGCTGATGATCACACACAATATGAAGGACGCCCTGCGCTACGGCAACAAGACGATCCTCATGAAGAGCGGCCGTATCGCAATGGAACTTACGGGTGAAGAGCGGGCGGCCATGACCGTCGAAAAACTGATCGAAAAATTCCGTATCGACAACGACCGTATGCTACTGTAGCGGCTGGCTGGGCGGAAGCTCAAGAAAGAAGCTCCATCAAAATAAGCGTTCGATAAAAAATTGTAGAAAACGACAAAAAAACAAAAAAAGCTTATTGACAAACACCAAAACGCGTGATAAGATAAGCATAACCTAGAGAACTGATAGAGTTTAATCAGTATGATTTCACGAAAGGAGAACGCACCATGAGAAAGATTTACGAGGTTGCTTGCATGATGGAAAGCATGTGCATGTGCATGTACATGTTTTGCGCTGTAAATTTTTCGGTGCGGGTTCCGTCAAGGGCTTAGACAAGAATCAGAGTGGCCATAGGCCGAAACGAGGATTGCCTGACCGGGAGCTTCACTGAAGCTACCCGGTTATTTTTTTCAAAAGGAGCAAGGAGGAACGCTGTCATGCAGATCAGATGGACCAGGATCGTCCGCCGGAACTTCCGCAACGGGCGAATGCGGTAAAAGTACCCATCAAAGTGACCAAAAAGGAAAGAAGTAAAAAAGATAACAGATAAAGAGAGGAATGAAACCATGAGTAACTATAAATTCGAAACTTTACAACTTCATGTAGGACAGGAACAGGCTGATCCGGTAACCGATTCCAGAGCCGTGCCGATCTATGCGACCACGTCTTATGTTTTTCATAATGCGCAACATGCTGCAGACCGCTTCAGCCTGGCAGATGCGGGCAACATCTACGGCAGACTGACCAACAGTACGCAGGATGTCTTCGAGAAGCGGATCGCGGCACTGGAAGGCGGCGTGGCGGCTTTGGCGGTCGCTTCCGGCGCGGCGGCAATCACCTATACCATTGAAGCGCTCGCGCAGCAGGGTGATCACATTGTTTGCCAGAAGACCGTATACGGCGGAACCTATAATCTGTTGGCGCATACGCTCAGGGCTTTTGGCATTGAAACCACATTCGTGGATGCGCACAACTTAGAAGAAATCAAAGCAGCGATTCGACCAAATACCAAAGCAATCTATCTGGAAACACTTGGAAATCCAAACAGCGATATTCCGGATATCGACGCAATTGCGGAGATTGCGCATCAGCAGGGGTTGCCGGTCGTTGTGGACAATACCTTCGGCACACCGTATCTGATCCGTCCGATTGAACACGGCGCAGATATCGTGGTACATTCCGCAACCAAGTTCATCGGCGGACACGGCACAACACTGGGCGGCGTCATCGTGGATTCCGGAAAGTTTGATTGGAAGGCAAGCGGTAAGTTTGCGCCGATCGCGGATCCGAACCCGAGCTATCATGGTGTATCGTTCGCAGACGCAGCCGGTCCGGCGGCATTCGTAACCTATATCCGGGCGATTCTGCTTCGTGACCAGGGTGCCTGCATTTCTCCGTTCGCGGCATTTTTGCTCCTGCAGGGTACGGAAACGCTTTCCCTGCGTCTGGAACGCCATGCGGAAAACACCAAAAAGGTCGTGGAATTCCTTGCAAACCATCCGAAGGTCACCAAGGTCAACCATCCGTCGCTGCCGGATCATCCGGATCATGCTCTGTATGAACGTTATTTCCCGCACGGCGGCGCCAGCATCTTTACCTTTGAGATCAAAGGCGGAAAGGAAGAGGCGTTCCGCTTCATTGATCACCTTGAAATCTTCTCACTGCTGGCGAATGTGGCAGATGTAAAATCACTGGTCATCCACCCGGCGACCACCACGCACTCGCAGTTAAGCGAGGCAGAGCTTGCGGAACAGAACATTACTCCGTCGACGATCCGACTTTCCATCGGTACGGAACATATCGATGACATCCTCGCGGATCTTGAGAAAGGATTTGCGGCGGTTTAGCAGACGAACAGTCCGGATAAGCAACGGGGCATTGCCCGTAGAAACCCGTAGAAAAAAGAAAACGCGCGTGTGCGAAATGCCACGCGCGTATATTACTAAATGAGGGAGTGAACATTATGCCGATTTGTATACCAAGTAATTTACCGGCAGCGAAAACGTTGCAGGAGGAAAATATTTTCGTGATGGACATCGAAAGAGCCAGCAGCCAGGACATTCGTCCACTGCGGATTCTGGTGCTGAATCTGATGCCGACCAAGATTGCTACGGAAACCCAGCTGGCGCGTCTTTTGGGAAATACGCCGCTGCAGATTGATATGGAGCTTTTGACGGTCAACCGGATGCCGAAGCATACGGCCAGAGAGCATATGATCAGCTTCTACCAGACCTTTGATGCGGTAAAGGACGAATATTACGATGGGATGGTCATCACCGGCGCACCGGTCGAAAAGATGGAGTTTGAAGAGGTGGAATACTGGGAGGAACTTTGCAAAATCATGGACTGGAGCCGTTCACACGTCTACAGCACCCTGCACATCTGCTGGGGTGCGCAGGCGGGACTGTATCATCATTACGGGGTACGGAAAGTGCTGCTGGAGCAGAAAATGTTCGGTGTCTTCCGCCACAAGGTCGTGCATAAAGGTTCGATTCTGTTCCGCGGCTTCGATGATGAATTTTGGGTTCCGCATTCCCGCCATACCGGAATCGCAGAAGAAGATGTGAGAAGTTGTTCGCAGCTCAAGGTGCTTGCGGAAAGTGAGGAAGCTGGTCTTTATGCGATTTCGACGGACAGCGGCAGACAAATTTTTATCACCGGACATTCCGAATATGATACAAATACCCTGCGTGACGAATACCTGCGCGATAAAAACGAGGGACTTGCCATTCAACTGCCGAAGCACTATTTTCCGCAGGACGACGACACCAAAGAACCGATCAGCACCTGGCGCTCCGGCGCGAACCTGCTGTTTTCCAACTGGCTGAATTACTTCGTCTATCAGGAAACACCGTACCTTGTAAAAAATATCCACGCGCTGTGATCACGCGAGTAGGTCGAACGGACACAAGTAAGGAGACAAAAAACGAAACATGCAAAAGGAACTGTAAAAACAGACCGGTTTGCATGTTTTTTGCTATGCGTGATATCAGTCCCAATGGGTGGCAGACGCGTTTTGCGGATAGAGGAACATGCACTGCACATACATTTTGCTGGCAAAGGATAGCGCGAAGTTTTCCATCAGATATTTATTGTCGCGCCCCGGGATGACTTCTTCTTTGATATGTATTTCGCCGCGGAAGACCAACCGGACAGCATTCTCGACTGCCTCGCAGAAACGATCATAGGTGACATCCGTGTTTTCCAGAGAGATGCCGAGCCGGATGAGCTTGCCGATTTCCTCGGTTGCGTAGCAATTTTTAAGACAGCAGACGACCACGATCATGGCGACGGAAAGCCGCGGATACTTTTTGTTGACCGGCGCGTCGACAATCTTGGCCTTGACGTAGTTGTTGACCATGCTTTTGGTCAGGCTAACCGTGCCGGTACAGGCAAAAAAGTCCCCTAAACTTTCGTCGATAAAAGCGACGACCTGATCCATATAAAGGTCGATGCTGGGAAGCTGTTCCCAACGCGGGATATGAAAATTTTCTGCGATTTTGTTTGCGCGCTCACGATTCTTGGCTGTCACCCCGAACACCTCTTTCTTCTTTGATTCTGCATCTTCCTTGCAAACCCATCATATCACAGAAAAAAGCAGCTGTAAAGGTTGACATTGTATCGATATCGTGATAATCTAGTTATGAAAACTAGGTACCGTTTTTTGGCATACGTTTTTTGCGCCTATGCGCATATCAACAGCCAGCACCGCAGATTTTAAGCTGATAACTGAAAGCAAAACTATATAATAAAGGAGAATCATTCCATGAATTATCAGGAAAGAAAGCAAATGGAACGCAAAAGAGCGGAAGACTTCATCGCAAGTATCAACGCGATGCAGGATCCGGACATCATGTACAAGGTGAGCCATCCGATTACAGACTTAAAGGACATGATGAATCAGAGTGTGGAACGCTATGGAGCAGATCATGTTGCCTTTAAACAGCGTTTTGCGAAAGGAGAACCGTTCCGCGAGATCACCTACGGACAAACGCTGGAAGATATGAACGCCCTGGGAACGGCCATGCTTTCTCACGGCCTGAAGGAGAAGCGCGTGGCGGTCATCGGCGACAACTGCTATCAGTGGGCTTCCACCTACCTGGCAGTCTGCGGCGGTGTAGGCGTCATCGTACCGCTTGATAAAGAACTGGGCGCATCCGAGTTGGAGCAGTTGATTATCGAAGCGGAATGTGAGGCTGTGTTCTTTACGAAAAAGTTCCTGAGCATTTTTACCGATATGAAAGAGCGTGGCGAAACGAAGCTGCGTGTGCTGGTCAACCTCAATGCCGACGCATCGGCGGACGGTGTGGAAAGCTGGTCTGCGCTGATTGAGGAGGGAAAGAAAAAAATGGCGGCAGGCGACCGCGCTTATCTGGATGCGGAAGTCTATCCGGACGAAATGGGTGCACTGCTGTTCACCTCCGGTACTACCGGGATCGCCAAGGGTGTCATGCTGTCCCAGACCAATATCTGCTGTGACTTGATGAGCGCGCCGACCATGCTGGACACCAATGAAAGAGATACCTTCTTCAGTGTTTTGCCGATCCATCACACCTATGAATGTACCTGCGGCTTTCTGATGCCGATGTACAAAGGCGGTTGCATCGGCTACTGCGAAGGACTCAAATACATCCAGAAGAACCTGCAGGAGATCCAGCCGACGTTTTTCCTCGGCGTACCGCTGATCTTTGAGAGCCTGTACAAGACCATCTGGAAAAACATCCGTAAGCAGGGCAAGGAAAAGACGGTAAAGAAAGTGATGAAACTCAATCAGACCACTTCCAGGTTCGGCTTGAATCTCAATAAGCTGCTGCTCAAAGACATTCTCAATGTTTTTGGCGGCAAGATGGATATGATGATCTCCGGCGGCGCGGCCATCGATCCGCAGATCCTGCAGTTTTTCCGCGATTTGGGGATTATGGCGCTGCAAGGCTATGGCCTGACAGAATGCGCGCCGATGGCGGCTCTGAATCCAGACCTGCATCCGCGTAATGACTCGGTTGGTCACGTACTGCCGGGAATGGAAGTGAAAATTGTTGATCAGAACGAAGACGGAATCGGTGAGATCTGTCTGAAAGGGCCGAATGTCATGCTCGGGTATTACCATATGCCGGAAGAGACTGCCAAGGTGCTGGTGGACGGCTGGTTCCACACCGGAGATCTCGGTTATACTGACGGTTCATACATCTATATCACCGGTCGCAAGAAAAATGTGATCATCACCCGGAACGGCAAGAATGTATTCCCGGAAGAGCTGGAATACTATCTCGGCAAGAGTTCTTTGGTATCCGAATCCATGGTTTGGGCTACGAAGGATGACGAAGGACAGGATGATGTTATTGTGGCGACCATCAAGCCGGATATGGAGGAAGTGGAAGCTGCGATCGGCAAGGAAAATGCGCAAGACCCGCAGAAGGTCGAGAAACTCCTTTGGACCATGGTTGACAAGGTTAACGAAGATCTGCCGCTGTTCAAAAAGATCCACAAGATCAATGTGCGTAAAGAGGACTTTGAAAAAACGACAGGAAAGAAGATCAAACGTTTCGTGGAATCCAACAAGCAGCAGTAATTTTTTGCGAGAATTCTTTCCACTGCATTTTTTTTCATAAAATAAGCATAAACACCAAACAGGCAGCCCGCCCTCCCGTGCTCATCTTTGCGGCGGAAGGGCGGGCTGCCTGTTTGGTGTTTCACTTTTTATGTTCGAACGGGAAAGCTTCGAAGCCCTCCCGATGAAGCGCGGAAGCCTGGTTACGGTTCCACGAACGGAACGCCGAGAAAGTCGGCGGTCGAGAGCGTCAGATTCTCGGCGATGGATTCAATATTCGACGTGATCCAGTTGGCGTCGTCGACATTGTCGTGATACGCAACCTCAACCAGAACGGCGGGCGCGGCTGTACGCCGCAGCTCGGCGAGGGTCGTAGTCGGGACAGCGGTCACCAGATCTGGGTTCGGATAGATCAGCTTGAGGTTATTGGCGAAGATCTCGGCGGCCGCGCGACTGCGGGAACTGTCGCGATAATAGTAGACATCCGGTCCTTGGATCATGCCAGCGAGGTTCGCAGGCGCGGCGTTGGAATGAATGGCCAGGTGAAAGTCGTAGCTGTCGGCGTTTGATGCGGCTATGGACGTGCTGACGCTGCCGTTCGGATCGTTTCGAGTAAAGTCAATGCCAGCGGCTCTGAGGTAAGGTTCCATAGCATCCGCAATGAGATTCGTATAGAACTCCTCGTTGCCCCCAGTGACGTAGGGGTTGTATTCCTGGGTTGAGGGACTTAAAAAGATTTTAGGCATAAGCGACCTCCGTTTTGTATGATATTATATACATAGTATGCGAAAAGGCTTGAAATGGTGCTGGTTTTGAGGTATAATAAAACAATATTGGTTTTTGTCCGACATTGTTAAAATTCCAACGATTCCAGGACGTTAAAAAGCACGATGCGGAGCTGTTTTTCGCTCCCTTAAGCATAGAAAGAAGGATGTATTAATGAGCCAAAAAGAAAAGATCATCAACATTGCCGTCATCGCCCATGTCGATGCGGGAAAATCTACGCTGGTGGACGCTTTCCTAAATCAGAGCGGTGTGTTCCGGGCAAATGAAGAAGTCGTGGACTGTGTTATGGACAGCGACGACATCGAAAGAGAAAGGGGCATCACAATCTATTCCAAGAACTGCTCCATCATGCACAACGGCGTAAAGATCAACATTGTAGATACGCCGGGTCATGCGGATTTTAGTTCGGAAGTAGAACGGATCATGAAGACCGTCGACACGGTCATTTTGCTGGTCGACTCCAGCGAAGGACCGATGCCGCAGACACGGTTCGTACTGAAAAAATCACTGGAACAGGGCATCAACCCGATCCTGTTCATCAACAAACTGGATAAAAAGGACGCGCGGATCGATGAAGTCGTCGATGAAGTTTATGAGCTCTTCATGGATTTGGACGCAACCGATGAGCAGCTTGATTTCCCAATCCTCTACGGGATCGCCCGCCAGGGGATTGCGGTTAAAGACCCAAAAGAAGTCGAAGGCGTGCTGGTCGGCGAGGGAGAAGCCAAGATCAAAAAGAGTCCGCAGGGGCTCGGCGGACTGGATCTGACACCGCTGTTCGATACGATTATCGAGCATTGCCAACCGTATCCGGATCTCAATGAAGAACCATTGCAGCTGCAGGTATCCACGCTGGCGTACGATGACTATATCGGCAGACTCGGCATCGGACGTATCACCAGGGGTGTGATCAAGGAAGGGCAGACGGTCGCGGTCGCCAAGGCTGACGGCAGCATCGCGACCCGCAAGATCAATCAGGTTTTTGTCTACAGAGGACTGAAGCGCATGGCGGTACCGCAGGCAGAATGCGGCGATATCGTGGTAGTATCCGGCATTTCCGACATCTCCATCGGAGAGACCATCTGCGATCCGCAGAACCCGCAGCCGATGGAAATGATCCACATCGAAGAACCGACGCTTTCCATGAATTTTATGGTCAACAAATCCCCGTTCGCGGGCAAGGTCGGAAAATATGTGACCTCCCGGCATATCCGCGAAAGACTCAACAAGGAGCTGGAAGTCAACGTCGGCCTTCTGGTCGAGGAAACCGATTCGACCGATTGTTTCAAGGTTTCCGGCAGAGGCGAACTGCATCTTTCCATCCTGATCGAGAATATGCGCAGAGAGGGCTATGAGCTGGCGGTCTCCAAGCCGGAAGTTATCCTTCACCGCGACGAGAAGGGCAAGCCTCTGGAACCGATCGAAGAGGTTGTCATCTCCGTACCGGATGAATATGCCGGCACGGTCATCAATAAACTGAACATTCGGAAGGGTATTATGACGCAAATGTCCGGCGAAAACGGATTTTCGAGGATCGAATATCTGGTTCCGACCAGAGGCCTTCTGGGTTACCGCAGCGAGTTCATCAATGATACACGTGGCGAGGGCACCATGGTCAGAAGATTTGACTCCTTTGACGAGTACAAGGGCGAGATTCCGCAGCGTGTCAATGGTGTGGCGATCGCGCAGGAGGAAGGCGTCTGCACTCCATATGCGCTGTTCAACATCGGCGAGCGTGTGCAGATGTTCGTGGAACCGGGTACGAAAGTTTACGAGGGTATGATCGTCGGTATGAATTCCCGCAACGACGATATGGTTGTGAACCCTTGCAAAGCGAAAAAAGTCAGCAATATGCGGGCTGCCGGCTCGGATGAAGCCATCAAGCTTTCCCCGGCGAGAACCTTTACGCTGGAAGAAGCGTTGGAGTTTATCAACGACGATGAACTGGTGGAGATCACGCCGGATGACATCCGTCTGCGCAAGAAGCTTCTGCATGAACTGGAGCGCAGAAGAAGCGGAAGAACTTACGCGGAATAACCGCGCGGATGAAACCGCATAGGGTGGCAGGCGTGCCTCATGGCAAAAAAAGCATGACAGGCAAAAGGAGAAACAGAGCGATGTTTACGGAAAAAACATGGGATATGCTGGTGCAGTGCGGCGAAGCTGTTCTGCTCGCGCTGATTATACTGATCGCAGGACTGCTTTTGACCAAGCTGCTTTTGAAGGTAGCAAGGAAAGTTCTCGACAAGAGTACACTGGATGAGTCCGTATATAAATTTCTACTCAAGACGTTAAAATACGGACTGTACCTTCTGATCTTCGTTGTCGTTTTGACCTGCCTGCATGTGCCGACCGCGCCACTTGTGACGGTGCTCGGAGCTTGCGGCGCGGCCATCGCGCTGGCGCTGAAAGACAGTCTTGGCAATATCGCGAGCGGTATCATCATTTTAGTTAACCAACCTTTTATCCGAGGTGACGTTATAGAAGTTGCCGGGGTGAGCGGGATCGTGCAGAGCATCGATCTGATGGTGACAACCCTCAGAACCTATGACAACAAGGCGATCTCAATTCCAAACGGCACGGTTACGGCTTCCGTCCTGACGAACCACACGCGGGAAACGACCCGCAGGGTGGACTGTCAGTTCGGAGTCGGCTACGATGCAGATCTCACGAAAGTCAAAGACATCCTGTTGACTGTCGCGGAATCCTGCAGTGATATTTTAAAGACGCCGCCGCCGTTCTTCGGCGTAGCGGAGCACAAGGACAGCGCAGTCGCGATCGACTTCAAAGTCTGGTGCAAAACCTCCAAATACTGGGACGTAAAGTACTACTTGGAGGAACAGGTTAAATTCGCTTTTGATGAAGCAAACATCACAATACCATACCCACAGATGGATGTTCATGTGGTAAAGTAATTTTTTAGGAGAGAGAAAAATGGGAGAAATTAAAAAATTCAAACGAGTATTGGTTGCTAACAGAGGAGAAATCGCGATTCGCGTGTTCCGAGCGTGCAAGGAGCTTGGCATCCGTACGGTAGCGATTTATTCCGAGGAAGACAAAAATACTTTATTCAGAACGAAAGCAGATGAGGCGTATCAAATCGGAAAAGGCAAAACGCCGGTAGGCGCGTACTTAGGCATCGATGAGATTATTGCGCTGGCGAAGGCAAAGGGTGTTGACGCGATTCACCCGGGCTACGGTTTTCTGTCAGAGAACTCCGAATTCGCGCAGGCCTGCACGGACGAAGGGATCGAATTCATCGGACCGACAGCAGATATGATGAACGCGCTCGGCGATAAGATCCAGTCCAAGATCGTAGCACATTCCGTGGGTGTTCCGACGGTACCGGGTGTCGAAAAGGCGATTGAAACAGAAGCGGAAGCTTTGGAATTCGCGAACTCCTGCGGCTATCCGGTAATGCTAAAGGCAGCCGCGGGTGGCGGCGGACGTGGCATGCGAATCGTCCGGACGGAAGAAGAACTGCTGCCGCAGTTCCGCTCCGCCCGTTCGGAAGCGGCCAAGGCGTTCGGCATTGATGATATCTTTATTGAAAAATATCTGGAAAACCCGAAGCACATCGAAGTGCAGATCTTGGGAGATAAGCAGGGCAACATCGTGCACCTGTTCGAACGTGACTGCTCCATCCAGAGACGTCACCAGAAGGTTATCGAATTCACGCCGGCGCTCTGCCTGACTGACGCACAGCGTCAGGCGATCTGCGCGGATGCGATCAAGATTGCCAAGGCCGTGGATTATCGCTCAGCCGGTACGGTAGAATTCCTGTTGGATTCATCCACAGGCAAGCACTATTTCATTGAAATGAATCCGCGCATCCAGGTCGAGCATACCGTGACGGAGATGGTGACGGGGATTGACATCGTACAGTCACAAATCCTGATCGCGGAGGGCTATGCGCTGGATTCAGCGGAAGTTGGCATTCCGAGCCAAAAGGACATTCGGGTGACCGGGCATGCGATTCAGTGCCGGATCACGACCGAAGACCCGGCGAACCATTTCATGCCGGATACCGGAACAATCGAAACCTATCGTTCCCCGGGAGGCTTTGGCATTCGTCTGGACGGCGGAAACGGATTTCAGGGAGCTACGATTACGCCGTTCTATGATTCCCTGCTGCTCAAAGTGACCGCATGCAGCCGGACCTTTGAAGATACCAGACGCAAGGCGATCCGTGCGCTACGAGAGACGGAAATCAAAGGTGTCAAGACCAATATCGCGTTCATGCTTAACGTTCTGAATCATCCGACCTTTGCGGCCGGCGAATGCGATACCGGTTTCATTGCCAATACGCCGGATCTTCTGGACATCGCGAAAGTCGAAGATAACGAGCTGCGTGTGATCGAGTTTCTGGGCAACAAGTTTGTCAACGAAACCAGAGGTGCGAAGAAAAGCTACAACGTACCGGTATTCCCGAAATTCAAGGCTGACGAACTCAAAGATCTGCAGGGCAGAGGCACCAAACAGCTCTTCGACGAGATGGGCGCAAAAGATTTTACCCAGTGGATCCGCAGACAGCAGAGATTGTTCGTGACCGATACCACCATGCGTGACGCGCAGCAGTCCTTGATGGCGACCCGTGTGCGGACTGTCGATATGGAAAAGATCGCACCGGCGGTCTCCGTTTACGGACGCAACTTCTTCTCCCTCGAAATGTGGGGCGGCGCGACCTTCGACACCGCTTACCGTTTCCTCAAGGAAGATCCGTGGGAGAGACTGGAGATGCTGCGTGAAAAATGCCCGAACATCCTGCTGCAGATGCTGCTCCGCGGCGCTAACGCAGTCGGATACAAGAACTATCCGGACAATGTGATCCGTGAATTCGTCAAGCAGTCCGCAAAAGCCGGCATCGACGTTTTCCGTATCTTCGACTCCCTGAACTGGATCCAGGGCATGGAGGTGGCGCTGGATGAAACGCTCAATCAGGGCATGATCGCGGAACCTTGCCTGTGCTATACCGGCGACATCCTCGACGCTTCCAAGACCAAATACACGCTCGACTACTATGTCAGAATGGCAAAAGAGCTTGAAAAACGCGGCGCGCACATCCTCGGCATCAAGGATATGTCCGGTCTGCTCAAGCCGACTGCCGCTTCCAAGCTGGTCGGCGCGCTCAAACAGGAGATCGGCATCCCGATCCACCTGCACACCCACGATACGTCCGGCAACGGCGTAGCGACCGTCCTTATGGCGGCACAGGCCGGCGTAGACATCATCGACGCGGCGTTCAACTCCATGTCCGGACTGACATCCCAGCCGGCGCTGAACTCCATCGTGGCATCCCTGCAGCACTCCGATCGTGACACCGGTCTGGATTCCGACGGACTGCAGAAGATCAGTGAATACTGGAGAGATGTACGTCCGGTCTACAAGGACTTTGAATCCGAATTACAGACTGCATCCGCAGAAATTTATAAATACGAAATCCCGGGGGGTCAGTATTCCAATCTGCAGGCGCAGGTCGAATCCTTCGGTCTGGGGCACAAGCTCAAGGAAGTCAAGGACATGTACAAGGCGGTCAATCAGATGCTCGGTGATATCGTAAAGGTAACGCCGTCCTCCAAGGTGGTCGGCGACCTGGCGATCTTCATGGTCCAGAACGATCTGACCCCGGAAAACATCGTCGAAAAGGGCGCGAACATCGACTTCCCGGATTCCACGGTCTCCTACTTCGAGGGTATGATGGGCCAGCCGGAAGGCGGTTTCCCGGAAGATATCCAGAAAGTGGTCTTAAAGGGCAAGACCCCGATCACCTGCAGACCCGGCGAACTGCTTCCGCCGGAAGATTTCGACGGTATCCGCACGAAGCTGCAGGAGGAACTGGGGCTGGAAGGTACCGATCGCGAAGTGATCTCCTATGCGATCTATCCGAAGGTCTTCGAGGACTATATCAAATCCATCCGCAAGGACGGTTCGTTCCGCTACATGGGTTCTGATATCTTCTTCCACAGCCTGGCGGAGGGTGAGACCTGCGAAGTCAAGCTCGGCGAAGGCCGCGTCCTGATCGTAAAATTACAGGAGGTCAGACCGGTCGACAACGACGGTATGCGGGAGGCGATCTTTGAAGTCAATGGTAATCGCCGTATCATCAAGATCAAGGATAAGACGGTTACCGTCAACTCTTCCAATTCTGTTTTATACGCGGACGAGAACAATCCGCTGGAGATCGGCGCCAACATTCCGGGCAACATCATCAAAGTGCTCGTAAAAGAGGGCGAAGCGGTCGAAGCAAACCAGCCGATCGCGGTCATCGAAGCGATGAAGATGGAGACGAATATTTTAGCTGCTGTCGCAGGAACCGTGGAGCGTATCTATGTTTCTGAAGGACAGCAGGTGAAGGCGGGCGAAATGGTGGCGAAACTGAAATAGCAGCTGCAGATCGCCTTTTCGGCGGCTGCGGCGGCAAAAGCTCGTTCACCGGCTTTGGGCGGAATCGCAAACTCGCATCAAAGATGCTCAAACAGTGCGGTTCCGCAGCCAAAGCCGTCGTTCACTTTGCTTGCCGCCGCGACGCCTTCTCAAAAAGCTCTTGCAGCTGATTTCAGTTTCGCTTCGTGTTTTTTGAGAGGTACGTTACGCGCAGCATTACTTCAGCTTCGCCTCGTGTGGAAATGGAAGCTCTTGCAGCTGATTTCAGTTTCGCTTCGGGGTTTTGAGAGGTGTGTTTCGCTTCGTTTGTTGAATTTAGTTTATATGGAGGTTCGATATGTTATACGAGAGCACCAGGGGTAGCCTGCTTCGCAAGACGGGCGCTCAGGCGGTTATCCAGGGAATTGCGGAGGATAAGGGACTTTATGTTCCGGAAACGATCCCGGCACTTCCTTTTGACTTAAAAGAAATGACAGAAAAGATCGCAGCGGGCACGGCAGGCTACCGCGAGGTCGCCTATGAAGTGATCGGTGCTTTCTTTGACGATTTTACGCCGCAGGAAATGCGGGGCTGTATTGACGGGGCTTATGACAAGAAGTTTACGGCGCAAGACATCGTGGAGATGAAGGAAGCCGGTGGTACGCATTTCCTTGAGCTTTATCATGGCAAGACCGCGGCGTTTAAGGACATGGCACTGTCCATCCTGCCGTATCTGATGACGACATCCTGCAAGAAGGAGGGGGAAACTTCCAAGATCTGCATTCTGACGGCAACGTCCGGTGACACCGGAAAGGCGGCGCTGGAGGGCTTTGCGGATGTTCCGGGAACGGAGATCATCGTATTCTATCCTTGCGACGGCGTCAGCCAGGTGCAGGAGCGCCAGATGATCACGCAGGAGGGTGCGAACACGCATGTTTTCGCGATCCGTGGTAATTTTGACGATGCGCAGACCGGTGTCAAAAAAATCTTTCATGATGATGCGTTTGCGGCAAAACTCGCAAAGCAAAAGATAAAACTTTCTTCGGCCAATTCCATCAACATCGGCAGACTGGTACCGCAGGTGGCGTATTATGTTTACAGCTATCTGAAGCTGGCGGCGGATGACGTGCTTACCTGCGGCGAGCCGATGAACGTGGTGGTGCCGACCGGAAACTTCGGTAACATTCTGGCGGCATATTTCGCGCGGGAAATGGGCGTACCGATCGCGAAGTTTATCTGTGCGTCGAATGATAATAAAGTCCTGACGGATTTTATCCGCACAGGCGTTTATGATATCCGCGAGAGCGTGCGCAAGTTCTACTGCACAAACTCTCCGTCGATGGACATTCTGATTTCCAGCAATCTGGAACGTCTGCTCTACCTGCTCGGCGGCCGTGACGGCGCCCTGATCACGGACTGGATGTGCGGACTGGATACCGAAAAGGTTTATGAGGTCAACGAAGCGGTACGGCATGGCCTGAAAGATTTTTACGGCGGCTTCTGCTGCCAGGCGGAAACATTGGCAGAGATCGGCAAGATGTGGCGGGAGCAGCATTATCTGATGGATACGCATACCGCAGTCGGCTATAAGGTCTACGAAGATTACCGCAAAGAAACCGGCGACAAGACGCCGACGGTCATCGCCTCTACCGCGAGTGCTTATAAGTTCGCGGAAAGCGTTGCGGCAGCGATCGGGATCGGACCTTGCGCGGACGGTTTTGCTTATGTCGCGGCGCTTGAGCAGGCGACCGGCGTTCCGGTTCCATACGGTCTTGCGGGTCTGGACAAAAAGCCGATACGGCATACCGGAATCGTAGACGTCAGCGCAATGCCGGATGCGGTGCTGGAAGCACTGAAATAGGCAGATAAAGAGGAAAAGAGAATGGATAAGCAGAAGAAAAAAAGGCAATCTGCCTGCGAGATGCTGCCGCCGGGCTATGAGCTGTATGAAGTGATCGATTTCAGCAAGGATCCGAAGCTGCAGAAACGGATCGCCGTCTGCGGGCTTGCGATCACAGCCGCGATGATCGCGGCCGCGCTGCCGGGACACTCGCTGAAAGCGGCGGTCTCGATGCTGCCGGTGCAGATCGTGGTCGCAGTGCTGGCGATGCTGGTCGGCATGCTGGTTTATCTGCTGCTGCATGAGGGCGTACACGGCATGTGCATAAAATACTTTACGGGCGTACCGGCTCAATACGGCTTTGGGCTGAAAGCCGGACTTGCCTACGCAGGCAGCCGTTTTTTCTTCACCAAGACCGCGTACATCATCATCGCGCTGGCGCCGGTCGCAGTCTGGGGTCTTGTACTGACCTTGCTGCTACGGGACGTGCCGGAGCAATACTGGTGGTACCTATACGGGATCCAGATCCTCAATGTCAGCGGTGCGGTCGGCGACCTGTTCGTGACTTATCGCATCTGCACGATGCCGAAGGATGTGTTGGTCTTCGATGAAGGCGCGAATATGAAGTTCTTCGCGCCGACGCATTTTGACTAGAGGGGATCGGACTTGCGCGGCGGCGCAGCGGAAAATGCCGCGCAAAGCCTGCGGAAGAAGGCAGCACAAAACTGTGCGAAAAATACGGTTTGGCTGAAAGAAAAATGCGGCTTTGCCGAAATTTTGCTTGCAAACCGCGGCAAGATATGCTATAGTAATAAAGGTGTCTCGCAGAGACACAAACTTGGAGGATTGACCGAGTGGCTAAGGAGCTTGATTGGAAATCAAGTAAGGTGTAACAGCCCCGTGGGTTCGAGTCCCATGTCCTCCGCCATACGAAACGGAAGTGAGCGATCACTTCCGTTTTGCCGTTTTTGCAGCAGCTGAAGAAGCTGCTTTTTGCTTTCAATACGAGAAAATGATCGCTAATTTTTTTGGACAGAAAATAGCATAAACTGCAGCAAAGGCTTGAGAAGGCAAAAACGCCTGCTTTTTTTCATTCGAGCCAAAGGACGCATGTTGACTTCAAACCGCAATTTGATATAATGAAGGAGTGAAAGGCAGGTAGGAATATGCTGAAAGTGGAAATCAAACTGAATGATCAAAAAATTGCAGAAGATGCAAAATACAGCACACAGAGTATTTATCAGACGCTTGATAAAACCTTTGCGAAATACACATTCCGAAAGGAAGAACTTGCAGATGGAACGATTTGCTATTACGGTAATGGAAACCGCAGGGATTACGGAACTTTTGGCAGGATCATTACTGCGCTCAAGGATAAAGACTGGTTTATGCCATATCTTACAAAATGGCTCTGGTATAACAGCGATGACGGTGAGAATGAAAATGATTATGCAGTAGAAGATGTGTTGTATCATTATGCCAGAAGGGAGAGCATCGCCTAATGGCAAGAGGGGAAAGCAAAAAATTCAAAGCACTGTATTTTGATTTGAAAATCAAAGAGTGACAGATTCATTATTCAGCGACAGATCCAACTGGAGCGTATCGAACGATTAAGAGCCTTTTAACGAAAAGAAACTTCTCCCATGAGCAGTATTCCGGTTACCATTCCAATTTTAAGACAACCGATCTTGAAATTTTCGACCTGATCGACGAAATGAATCGGTCGCTTCCATGGCTTTCCAAGTGCGTCAACCATTTTGCAGTCACAAATGTCGGTGCAAACCATGACCTCATGGAACTTTTCATAGAAGAAATAGAGGAAACGGAAACGATATAGGGAAAATTTTATACGAAAAAATAAAATTGTCCTGAATTATTCATGCGAATCCATTGAACCCTCATAGTTGCAACGATTGAAAATTATCTGACTTTCACCCAACAAGTGAATAGAAAAAGACCTCCCATTTTGGTATAATTAAATCATCCACAACAAACCAAAATGAAAGAGGTCTCTTATGGAAAGTTTACACGATTTTGCTCTGCAAAGCAATAAAAAATTTAAATTAAATTTCGATGGAGGTGATTTGTCCTCCGATGCCGGGCTCCTTCTCATCAAGGAATTCGCTTCAAAGATTGGCTTCGAAAATCTTGTCAAAGCAAGCTTCAAAACCAACGATACTGCCTTGTTCCGTCTGCATACCGATCCTGAAAATCTGCTGCAGATGCTTTACCAGACGATCGCCGCCTATCACCGAGATGCCTGTGCCGATGAACTCACACAGGATCCCATCATGACGGCAGTACTTGGAAAGGATTCTTTGGTATCTCAACCAACCTTGTCCCGTTTCTTCAGCCGGATGGATGAAGATACTCTGCTGCAGATGCAGCAGATTCTGCGAAGGATGCGCAGAACGATTTATGCGTTGGATACACCAGAGCATATCCTTCTGGATCTGGATTCCACGTTACTGGATACCTATGGCAGCCAAGAGGGAGAAGCTTTCAATTATCACTATCAGGCACATGGGTATCATCCGCTGCTGTGTTTTGATGGTCTCACCGGCGATCTGCTCAAGGCACAGCTATGAGATGGCAGTCAGTATTGCAGCAACGGTGCCGGTCCGTTTATGGAAGATATCCTGTGTGAGCTTCAGGAGGACTTCCCGGATATGCGCCTGTATCTGCGTGGTGACAGTGGTTTCGCATCACCGGAACTCTATGATGTTTTGGAAAACAGAGGCTGTAAATATGCGATCCGTCTCAAAGAGAATCCCAGACTCAGAGAACTCGCCGCAGAGAAGGACAAGGCACTCTTCGAAGCAGCCTTACATAGCGGTGATTCCATCCAATACGCAGTTACCTATGGCGAGTTCCGGTATCAGGCCGGCAGCTGGGAGCATCCACGCAGGGTTGTCTACAAGATTGAAAAACCGTATGGACAAATGATCCATCGATTCACCTTCGTTGTAACAACGATGGAGGATTTGGATGCCAGTCAGGTCCTTCGATTCTATTGCAGTCGCGGCAGAATGGAGAACTTCATTAAGGAATGCAAGAGCGGAAAATTATCTGTGTATATTTTTTGAACCTTGATAACTTCACAATAGAGACCGAACGAGTCAACGGGATTTTTATACCCTTTTTTAAGGCAGAGTGGCTCTGTACGGTCAGGAAATTGCTGAAGTTATGAAAGCAGTGCCGGTATTGTTTATATATGCGGTGTAAATTCATCACAATTTTGCATCCATGAATAATTCAGGTTAAAGCAGGAATTCATTCAATTATTCATTTGGATAAACAAGTGAAAGTGTAATACGATCTTTTAGATGAATGTGTACCAGTCAAGAAAAGTAGACGTCTTCAGACGCACCGCGGATACAGGCCCCTTATAGGGTCAAAACAAACCACACCGGCTCAGCCGGTGGTCATGATTCCACTAAAGCCACAAGAAAGCAGCTGACTATTCCGTCAGCTGCTCGATGGTCGGGTGTACGTGATAGAAGTCTCGCAGCGCTTCATATTGGCGCTGTGCGGCTTCTTTTTTCGCTTTTGCGGCGGAGCCGACGGCGTTGGATTTTACGGCTTTGATCAGGATGTTGCGAGCGGTGTGTTCCAGGCCGGTGAATTCGATCATCGCCACGTTGTAGCCGCAGGCTTCCAGTTTGAGGCCGCGCAGTCCATCCGTCAGGTATTCGGTCAGACGATCCTTGAGGATGCCGTGCTTGAGCATCGGCTGGTGGAGTTCGTTTTTGATCTGCTTGAACAGCTCGTGCTGGCAGCAAGGCACGCTGAGGATGACCTTGGTGTTCCATTTGACGGCGTTGATTAGCGCGTAATCGGTCGCGGTATCACAGGCATGCAGCGTTACCACCATGTCCGCGTGGTCATTGGTGTAGTCCGCGATGTCGCCCTTGAGAAACTTAAGCTCCCGGTAACCGAGATCCGCGGCGACCTGATTGCAGAAGTCGATGACATCCTCTTTGAGATCCAGACCGATGATCTCCACATCGCGGTTCTTGAGCACTTTGAAATAATAGTAGATCGCAAAGGTCAGATAGGCCTTGCCGCAGCCGAAGTCGATGATACGCAGGGTGCGATCCGTCGGCAGAGCCGGAAAAACATCCTCGACGATTTCGAGGTAACGGTTGATCTGACGGAACTTTGCGTAGGCTTTCGGAAAAACCTTTCCTTCCGGACTCATGACGCCGAGGCGGATCAGAAAATCGCAAGGGACGCCGTCCGGGATCCGGTAGTGTTTCTGCCGGTTGTGGGAAAGTGGGGGCGCGCCGGGCACGGAGGAAGGGAGCGGAGAAACGGCAGCCGTAAGAGAATTCGGCTGGCTGCCGGTCTGTATGCATGCCGAAGCAAGGGTACGCGGGGTCTGCAGCGCGGAATCGGAGCCGTCCGGCGAGGCGCCAGGCTGTTTGGCTGTATCCGCCGCAGGTCTGCGGCGGATGGCGGGACGTTCCGGCTTAGCGGCCAGCACCTGGATCTGCTCGGTTTCTGTGAAGATGTTGATCTGCTTGAATGCGTCGGTGCAGAGCTGCAGACAGAAATCTGCCGCTTCTGCAAGCGGCAGGTTTTGATGGGTCACTTTTTTGGTGTAGGCGTATTCTGCCTGACAGCAAAGCTTGCCGCCGACTTGGATCGGTCGCAGGGTGACTTTCTGAAACGCAAGCGATTTTTTACGCTTGTCGGAAAAGATCATTTTCTGAAATGCGCCGTTTGGGCAGAGCTCCCGGAATAACTGATTTAATGCGTTACATGCGTTGTTTTTATCTATCAAAATTTCGATTGCCTTTCTGGATGCGGTTCAACGGGTACGAATTGTTTTTCTCACGGAGTAGGTTCCGTTGACCACATTTTTATAATAGGTGCGGTAAGCACGCACACGGTATTCATAGGTCGTTCCCGGTTTTGCCTTGACGTCACGATAGGAAAGCGTGTTTGTCGTCCTGACCAGCGTCCATTTTGACCATTTGGAACCGGTCTTGGTGCGGCGGTAAACCTTGTATCCGGAGGCTTTGGAGACCGCTTTCCATTTTAGCTTGTTCATGCCGTGTCCGGCGGAACGCAGGGAGGTGAATGTCGGTCTGCGTAGACTCGTGGTGAGGGAAACCGCCGCGGACGGGAAGCTTTCATAGTCCGTGCCGCCGACCGTGCGCAGGGATGTCAGCCGGTAATAGTATTTGATGCCGCGGCCGGCAGAAGCGTCTTCAAAGAACGGCTCATCCAGTTCCGAAGCGATCAGCTGCCATTTTCCGCCTGCGCATTTGCGGTAAAGATTACAGCGTTCCGCGTTTTCCGGCATCATCCAAGTCAGAACCGGATCGCCGAATTCATTGCGTTCCGGAGTGTTCGCGATCGGCGCGCTTGTGGAGTAAAAATGCTCTGCGTCAAAGAAGCTGACCTCGTAACTGATCGGCTCGTCCAGACCGGCGATATAAACAAAGAAACGGTCGCCGTTTTTGTATTCGTCGATGCCGGCAGGGCGGAAGATGATGCAGCCCTTCTGACCGTAGGCAGAATTGTTGACATAAAAATCTCCGTCAGCCGAGAAAGAGCTGAATGTCCACGATTTTCCATCCGAAAAACGAACCATGGATACGACCACGCCGGTGGGATCCAGTTCCTTCCCAAGGGAAATGCTCCATGCGGAGGAAGCGCGGAAATAGCTGGTCGGCATATTGCGGGCCGGCCAACAGACGCCGGTATAGTCACAGTCTCTGTTTTCTTTGTCATAGACATACATGGCCTGGTAGGTGCCTTTGCTGCCGGTGACAGAACCGAAACCGGTCATGCTCATGGACGGATTGAGAATCCAGCGGCGATGACCGAGCAAGCTGATGTTGTTTGCGTCACTGTCATCCATCCAGCCGCTGAGAATGGACCATTTAAGACTGTTTTCCTGCCATTCAGTCCAGGAAATATTGGATCGTTGCGAGCCCTCACGACCCTGCTGCGCCAGTGTCGGTTCCATGCCGGACGGCTGGGACGGCGTATGCGTCAGTTTGCCGTTGACATAGTTGACGAGTGCGGAAGCCTGTGCCAGCTTGGTGTATTCCTCCGAAATGTAAAGGTTGTCGGAAATGCCGGCGATATAGCGAATCGTTTTGATCGTGTTCAGCGCGGCGGCTTCTTCCTCTTCGGCAAGTCTGCCCGCGGCATAAGGCGCTTCGGTGTTCGGAGCTGTTTCGTATGCGGTTTCGTGAACCTTACCGGTCGATTTGCCGTCTTCATCGAAGTAGATATCACCGGTCGGATGCTCCTGCATATACTTGACGATTTCCTCCCGACTTGGTGTATGGACGGTGATCGCGGTTGACTGCGTGCCGCTTGAAGTGCCAGATGCGGCAGCGGCAGGCAGCGGCAGTGCGGTAAAGGCGAGAACTGCGGACAGAGTCAGCAGCGGCAGGCTACGCAGAAAACGTGACATCCGCGGATAGATTTTCTTTCGGTTCTTCATATTCGCTCCCCCTAATATTTCCCCTTTTATACTGATTCTATTATACTCTATTTACTCATTTTCGTAAATACGCAATTAGGAGAAATGAAAGCAATAAAAACCTTGTGCAAATCAGGCATTTATGGTAAAATATTAACATGTTTATTGAAAAATGTGAGAATGCCGAAGAGAATTCTGAAATCATTATGTTTTATAACAATTTTCAGAAAAATTTACTCGATTATGAAAACTTCACAAAGGATCATGACACAGAATATTGAGATTTTAAGGAGAAAAAAATGGAAAATGGTCTTCACAAAAAGTATGGGCTACTAACGGCGATCTGTATGGTAGTCGGCATTGTAGTCGGCTCAGGAGTCTTCTTTAAGGCACAAACGATCCTGCAGAAGACAGAGGGAAACATGGTTATGGGTATCTGGGCGTGGCTGATCGGCGGTGCGATTATGCTCTGCTGTATCGCCGCGTTTTCGATCATGGCAACCAAGTATGAAAAAGTAAACGGTATCGTAGACTATGCCGAAGCGACGGTTGGGCGCAAATACGGTTACGTGGTCGGTTGGTTTTTAACGATCATCTATTATCCGACACTGACCTCCGTGCTGGCGTGGCTGTCTGCGCGGTATACGCTGGTATTCCTGACCTCGGCGTTTCCGGATACGTTCCAACTGGTGATCCCGGCTGCTGAGGGCGGCTGTGTTATCGGACCGGAATGCATGGCGCTGTCCGTATTCTTCCTCTGCGCGGCTTACGCCATCAACGCGCTGTCACCGAAGCTTGCCGGTCATTTTCAGGTTGCGACCACGATCATTAAGCTGATCCCGTTGGCGTTGATGGCGATCGTGGGCACGATCATCGGTTTGGTTTCCGAAAACGGCGTTCTGGTCGAAAATCTAGCCAATCCGGGATCGGCGACGACCGGGAATCCGCTTTTCGGCGCGATCGTAGCAACCTCCTTTGCGTATGAAGGCTGGATCATCGCGACCTCGATCAACGCGGAACTCAAGAATTCCAAAAGGAATCTGCCGATTGCGCTGATTTCCGGCGGTATCATCATCGTGGCGATCTACCTGTTCTACTATATCGGCGTTGCCGGCGGCGCGCCTGTCAGCGAACTGATGAGTGAAGGAGCAACCGTTGCGTATCTGAATATTTTCGGAGGCGCGTTTGGCAATATTCTTAATATGTTCGTCGCCATCTCCTGCATGGGGACGCTGAACGGACTGATGCTCGCATGTACCAGAGGTGTTTACGCGGTAGCGGTCAGAAACGAAGGTCCGCGGCCGGAAATGTTCAAGCAGATCGACCCTGTGACGAATATGCCGAATAACGCATCCATCCTCGGGCTGTTGCTCTGCGGCTTCTGGTTCTTCTTCTTTTACGGTTCCAATCTCGCGGGCTTCAGCTGGTTCGGTCTGTTCAGCTTCGACTCTTCCGAACTGCCGATCGTAACGATTTATGGCTTGTACATCCCGATTTTCATCATGTTTATGAAAAAAGCGACCCACCTGAACGGAATCAGAAGATTCCTGATGCCGATTCTCGGTCTGTGCGGCAGTGTTTTTATGGTATTCGCGGCCATCTATGCGCACGGCGTACAGCCATATCTGGCAGCCAAAGAAAACGGAACGTTTTCCTGCCCGATTGTGTTCTACCTGATTCTTTTCGTCGTAGTTCTGATCTGGGGACTTGCTCTTTATCGCGAGAAAGGCGAGAAGAAGTAGTTTTCCCACAAAACCCGAGAAAACCGAAAGCCCCTTGACAAGTGCGAGGGGCTTTGTCATACTGAAAAAAGAAATACACGGATACTAGGAAGAGGGGAATATGGATAAATTACTGGAAAATATCAACTTTCAGATGGTCTATACAGGGCTTGTCAGATGGGTGCTGGCAGCGCTGGCGGTCTATATCCTGGCACGCTGTGTTGTTTCACTGATCCGGGGGAGCCGCAGTCCGGCGGAGGTCTGGGCTTATCTGCATATCAGCCGCTACGGGATGGACGAGGACGGCGATGTGGAACTGGTCAGCGAGAACAGCGTGCCGATCACGCACTGGGAAAATGTGCTCGGACGTTCCGCGAGCTGCGATATTCAGGTCGATGACGAGGCGGTTTCCCGAAATCACGGCATTCTGACGCGCAACACCCGCGGCGAATGGTACTATCAGGACCTGGGCTCTAAGAATGGGAGTTATCTGGAAGAGATCAAAATCAGCAAGGAGGGGCAGAACGGCCCGCCGATCAAAATGGCTTACGGCGATGTGCTGCGCATGGGGATGACGGAGTTTTCGCTGTTGCCGATCAGTTTGGAGGAACAGAACAACAATACGGCGATGCGCCGGTCGGACACAAAAATGATGTCCATCGGGCCGACGATGGCGGCGCTGACGCTGTTTCAGCTTTTGACGATGCTGCAGCTGTGGGTGGTGCTGGGTACCGATCATCTGCAGAGCCTTTTTGTCTGCATCGGTGGACTGATGCTCGTGATGTGGGGATATGTCGCGTTGGTCCGTGCCAGCGGACGAGAGGGCTTTGAGATGGAGACGATCGCCTTTTTCTTGTCGACTTTGAATCTGGCGGTGGTGGCAAGTTCGGATCCGGACAAGCTGTACAAACAATTTTTTGCCATTGCGCTGGGTGTTTTTGTCATGCTGGCGATGTGCATCGTACTGCGCAGTCTGGAAACTTCCAAAGGACTGCGCTGGCTGCTGCTGGGCGGCGCGGCGCTGCTCCTGATCGCCAATCTGGCACTGGGCACGTTTGGATACGGCGCGAAAAACTGGCTGGCGATCGGACCGGTCAGCTTCCAGCCGTCGGAGCTGGTCAAGGTGGCGTTCATCTGGATCGGCGCGGCGTCGCTGGATGAATTGTTTGAGAAAAAGAACCTGTGGATCTTCATGGGGTTTGCAGCGTTTTGCTTCGGCTGTCTGGGGCTGATGGGCGACTTCGGAACGGCGGCGATCTTCTTTGTGACGTTTCTGGTGATCTCATTTCTGCGCAGCGGCGAGTTTTCGAAGCTGCTGCTGATGGTTGGTACAGCTGCCGCGGGAGGCTTTATGATCCTGCGGTTCAAGCCTTATGTCGCGAAGCGCTTTGAAACCTGGGGTCATGTCTGGGATGCGGGCGTCATGGACGCGGCCGGCTATCAGCAGACGCGGACGCTGAGCGCGTCCGCGAGCGGAGGAATGATTGGCGTCGGTGCCGGAAACGGCTGGCTGGTGCATCTGCCGGCGGCGGATACGGATATGGTCTTCGGCGTGCTGATCGAGGAATGGGGTCTGATCATCGCGGTGCTGGCGGTGCTGTCGATTGTGACGCTTTCAGTATTTGCGGTGCGTTCGATTCTGGAGGGTCGTTCGACCTATTATACGATCGCGGCCTGCGGGGCGATGAGCATGTTCGTGTTCCAGACGATCCTGAACGTCTTTGGATGCACGGACATCCTGCCGTTTACCGGGGTCACGTTTCCGTTTGTTTCAAACGGCGGTACCAGCATGATCGTGTCGTGGGCGCTACTGGCCTTTTTGAAGTCGGCAGATACGCGGCAAAAAGCCAGCCTGGCGGTGAAGGGAGGCGCGAGATCATGAAAAAATTAGAAAAGCGTGCGTTCCTGTGCCTCTTGATGGCGGCTGTGCTGCTGGCAGGACTGGTATTCTTCGTGGTACGGCTGGAACTGAACGGCGCCAAATGGTCCGCGTTTTACGCGAACCAGCATGTCTATACGAACGGAGTACTGCGCGTGGGCAGCATTTCGGACCGCAACGGCAGACTGCTGCTGCAGAACGATGCGGACGGCATGCATTACAGTGACGACGGCGAAGTACGGCGAGCGACCTATCATGTGATCGGCGATCGCGGCAGCAATGTGGCGACGGCGGCCAATACGGCGTTCCGCAGCAGGCTGATCGGCTATGACCCGGTCTTCGGCACGACCGGAGTGTTTCAGAATACGGGAAAAGACTTGCTGCTGACGATCGATACGGATCTGAACGTAGCGGCATACCGGGCGCTTGCGGGCCGGAACGGAGCGATCTGTGTCTACAACTGGAAGACTGGTGAGATTCTCGTCATGGTCAGCGGCCCGTCCGCAGATCCGGCGAACGAAAACAGCGGTGCGGCCGTACCGAGCGGAACCTATCTGAACAAGGCGCTTTCGGCGACTTATACGCCGGGTTCGGTGTTCAAACTGGTGACGACGGCGGCCGCGATCGAGCAGCTGGAGGACCTGAACAGCTGGACCTTTACCTGCACCGGCAGTTATGAGATCGACGGCGAAAAAATCACCTGCCCGTATGCGCACGGTAAGGTGGACTTTTACGGGGCACTGGCAAAATCCTGCAACGGCGCCTATGCGTCA
>ERZ808240.629-NODE-629-length-45076-cov-4.948091_pt1 | contig 45076 bp, 56 predicted proteins | sample MGYA00521084_ERZ808240 | MGnify/ENA primary metagenome ERZ808240 (study PRJEB31516, sample SAMN03275571) | gut metagenome | biome: mammalia-associated habitat; material: feces | host: Papio cynocephalus | place: Kenya | collected 2012-08-06 ...
GTCCCTATACAGTTATAGATTCATGGTATTTTGATGCACCTGTCAAGATGTACGGCAAGACTTACCTTCCGTTTAAGCATAAAAACCATATATTCGGATATATGCGTCAGGACGGCGACAAGGTTTATCTCCTTGTGGACGGCGATAATATTTCAGACATCTGGTATTACAATGAAAATGACAGTCGGGTTGAGTTGTCAACCGGTGACGAGGTGCTGATTTATGATTTCGGAGCAAGGGTGGGAGACAAATACATGTCAGTGTCTATGGATGAGCATGGTTTTTTTCACGCATATCCCGAAATGGTAGAAGTTTGCGTGGTAAAAGCCGATACTGTCATGGTTAACGGACATGAACGCAGAAGGCATTACCTGTCTATTTGGAGCGATGAACAGCCTTCCAGGTATATTGCTGTCGAAGGTGTCGGCATCAACACAGGAACTGTTCACCTTCCCCAGTATATTATCCTAGCTGGACCCGGTTCAAGAGTTTTCCATTTCGACAGCATGACGGATGCCGATGGTAATGTGCTGTTTACAGGAGCAGACTTCGATGCACGCGCTTGCCAGCCGGTGGTACAAGAGGGCAAGGCATGGAGCCAAATTTCATACGCCTCGCCTGAAGATAGAGGCGCAAGTAAAAAATTATGGCTGCCAGAGATGTATTTCGAGGGCAAGTGCGAACGCGGAGGCAAGGAATACTCCGTATTGCGGACATCCCCTAATGACGTGTTGGCTCTGATGCGCCAGGAAGGAGGCAAGGTGTATCTTCTGCTTGACGAGGAATTTATAAGCAAGCATAATTTCAACGACCGTGAAAGCTCAGATAGCTTTAAGGACGATGACAAATACAGGCTTAAGGACGCAGAAGTGCTTGTTTACGACCTCGATGCACCCAAAGGGAGTTCATATAAAGCCACTGCCTTTATGTGTGAATTCAACATGGTTATATTGAACCACGATGTCTATGTGTGGGATGTCGATGAAATCAATGTAAATGGAGAAGTCGCCAGAAGGCAGCATTGGATAGACCTGACAATTGTAGAAGGCTTCGGTCCAAGTTCTGGAATGTACCTGATTCCTCAGGGTTTCTTATACGAAACTGGAAGCGAAAGTTCTGTAAGCCCTGAACTGGAAATGCACCACATCATAGACCGGGCGACGAGGGAAGAGATATTCACATACGAGGACTTCAGCAAGCCTTCTGTCGGTGTTGAGGAAATTCCTGCGGAACAGCCTTCGGACGGCGTACAGGCGAAGCCCAAGGACAACAAGATGTATGACCTGAACGGCAGGGAGATACGCAATCCGCTGCCGGGGACTGTCTACATACTCAACGGCGAGAAGCACGTCGCCAAGTAAACCGCATCGACATTTCGGCCCTATAGCATATCGGGGGTGCGCCATGAAAAGCGTACCCCCGATTTTATTCTGGCGTGCCGTGTCCCTGAGATGGCGTGTCATTCGGCACGCCATCGCTTTATTATGCGGTTGTTGGGGTCAGGGGTTGTAGAGGTCTTTGTTGTAGAAATCGAGGATTTCGTAGGTGGCTTTCATCGCCATCTGCGCCTTGCTGTCTGGGTTGATGTTTATGGCAGCGAGGTAGTCGTTGATGGCGTTGGCTCGTTGTCCGAGGCTCCAGTACTTCATGCCGCGCAGGGTGAGGGCTTCATCGTCTTCGGGGTGCAGCGTAAGGTATTCAGTGATGATGACCACGGCTCTGTCAGGCTCGATGCCTCGTACCGACATCCTGAGCTCTTCGATGTCATTCATGATGTCAGAGTGTCTGTACCGTTGCTGTGAACTTGTCGATGGCAAAGTATGCCGGGGTGTTCATGCCGTAAGCTCCGCTGTCTGACGAGTCCATTGTGAAGTATATCAGAAGCACGTCGCCGAGGCCTGTGAGGTCGAAGTATTGCCAGTCGGACACGATGCCTTTGCCGTCCTGCTCGCGGAAGTCGGCGAGGTAGAAGTCTGCCGTTGTCTCAGAGCCGTCAGCACGCACGCCGTGTGCTGTGAGCTTGAACCAGTCGCCGTCGCCGAATTTCTTGGCGTATGCGTCGCCCTTGCTCATGGAGTAGTAAGCGTAGCAGTTGTTGGTGACATACATTCCGATGGGGCTGAAGACCATGGGGGTGTCGCCTCCGCCGTCGTATGTGATGTAGCAGGTGCGGTCATCGTAGTCGATGTCGCCCATTTCGTCGTAGCTGCTCCAGTATGCCACCATGTATGGAGTGCCGACGCCGTCCTTGCCGCCTTTGGGCATCACGGTGAACTGGTATTCGTACATCGGGTTGTGAAACTCGTTGTCTGTCTGCTTGGCGGCAACGAAGCCGGAGGACATGCCTGAACCGCCGCCGTAGTCTGTGTAGTCGTGCGAGAACTCGAAGCCTTGGAACTCGAGGTCGTCGTCCGCGTTCCAGCCGGCCCATACGCCGGCCTCGTTGTAGCTTAAAGTCGAGAGGTCGGTGATTACGGTGCGGCTGTTGTTGTCGTCGTCTGAACACGAGGTCAGGGCAAGGGGCGCGAGTATGATTGCGCCGGCGATGTATTTGCTGAACTTGTTCATGATAGATGTGTTTATGAGATTATTGTTTGCTTCATTTGAGTACCCAGCGGGCATCGACCGATTCGCCCATGAACAGGGAGGCGAGCGGGTTGAATTTCTCGGGGTTTTCGGAGGAGAGGTATTCAGTCGTGCCGCCTTTGGTGAGGGTGCGCTCCATTTCGGGGTGGCGGCGCAGGTAGTCGGCAAGGCTGTCTGCCACGAGTTCGCCCTGCGCTACGACAGATATGCCGGAGGGGAGGTATTTGCGTATCTTGGGGAGTATCAGGGGGTAGTGCGTGCAGCCGAGCACGATGGTGTCGATTTCGGGGTCGGCGGCTGTCACCTGGCCGAGGTATTTGCGGACGAACCAGTCTGCACCGTCGCCGTCGGCTTCGTTGTTCTCGATGAGCGGCACCCACATGGGGCAGGCAAGTTCAGTGACGTGTATGTCGGGGAACAGTTTTGCGGTCTCGATGCGGTATGAATGGCTGTTGACGGTGCCGGGAGTGCCGAGCACGCCGATGTGGCGTGTGCGCGTGATGCCGCCGAGGCACTCGACGGTGGGGCGTATCACGCCGAGGACGCGCCGTGTCGGGTCGATGCCCGCCAGGTCATTCTGCTGAATGGAGCGGAGGGCTTTGGCGGAGGCGGTGTTGCACGCGAGTATGACGAGGCGGCAGCCGAGGCCGAACAGGTGACGCACGGCTTGCAGCGTATAGTCGTAGACGACGTCAAACGAGCGAGAGCCATACGGGGCGCGTGCGTTGTCGCCCAGGTAAATGTAGTCATACTGCGGCAGCGCGCGGCGTATCTTGGCGAGTATGGTCAGACCGCCGTAACCGGAGTCGAAGACCCCGATTTTGCCGGTTGCCGGTAGTGTGTTAGTACCCATCGCGTTTGGAATTGTTTTTGTCGCAGGGCGGACACGACACGCCGTGTCCCTACAATGTCACCCGGTTGAGGGTAAATATTGAGGGCGCATCAAAGCTATGATACGCCCTCTTTCCGTTTGCTTGTTGTGTCTGTTGTTCGGGCGGCTTACTTCATGCCGAGCTTTGCCTTGACGTCAGCTGTTATGTCAACGGCGGGGGCAGCGTGGTAGAAGATGATCTGCGGGTCGAGGTTCTGGATTATGGTGTATCCGCCTTCTTTGCCGACAGACTCAATGGCCTGCTGTATCTTTGCGAGAATCGGCTGCATCAGTTCTGCCTGCAGTTTCTGCATGTCCTGTCCTGCACTCTGCTCGAACTGCTGGATCTTTGTCTGATAGTCCGCCAGTTCCTTGGCTTTGCGCTCCTTGATAGCGGGGAGGTCGTCCTGTGATTTCTGATACTCCTCGTACATGCGCTGCATCTCCTCGCCGAGCTTGTTGTATTCGGCTTCGTATTTCTTCTGTGTTTCGTTCAGCTTTGTCTGGGCCGCCTGAGTGTCGGGGTGGCTCGACATAATGGCAGTCACGTCAACAAGTCCGATTTTCACTGTCTGTGCTGAGGCGAAGAGGGGAAGTGCTATCGCCACTGCGATTAAAAGTCTTTTGATCATTACTATTTCGTGTTTGATGTTATTCGTGTTTGGAATGCCGCAGGGGCAAACCCGAGTGCAAATATAAGAAATTTACTTGGAATAGCCCAATTTGGCGAGGACATCGTTGCTTACGTCAATGCGGGGCGAGGCGAAAACGATGCTTTGCGAGGAGGCGCGGTCGAAGATTGCCTGGTAGCCTTTCTCCTCGGCGACGGCCTTGACGGCGTTGTATACGTCTTCCTGGATAGGCTTCATGAGCGACTGGCGTTTCTTGTAGAGCTCGCCCTCCGGGCCGAAGTACTTGTTGCGGAGCTGCGAGGTCTCGTTCTCCTTGTCCACGATTTCCTTTTCGCGGGCTTTCTGTTGCTCTTCGGAGAGGAACACGCGGTCAGACTCATAGTTCTTGTACATGGTCTCCGCCTCTTTGGCGAGTTCGGTGACTTCCTTTTCCCAACGCTGTGACACCTGGTTGAGCTGCTGGTTTGCCATTTCGTAGGCAGGGACGTTGCGCAGTATGTATTCCATGTCTATGAGTGCGAATTTCTGTGCGTTGGCACTGATGACTGCCGTAACGGCGATAATCAGGGTTAGAAATGCTTTTTTCATATTGTCGGTTTTGTTGGTTGCATAATTTCCGTTGGGCACGCATTTCTGCGGCCGTTGTTAAGTGTATGACACCCGGCACGCGCCGCTGGTTTAATTGCGGCGAGCGTGAGCGTCAGAACTCCTGTCCGAGGACGAAGTGGAACTGGCTTCCGCCGCGCCGTCCCCACACCTTGTCGAAACCGTAGGCCCAGTCTACGCCGAGGAATCCGATTACGCTGAGGAACACGCGGACGCCGGCGCCGGCACTGCGCTTCAGGTTGAAGGGAGAGAAGTCCTTGACCGATGTCCAGGCGTTGCCGGCTTCGGCAAACACGAGGCCGTAGATGGTGGTGGCGGGCTGGAGGATGAAGGGGAAGTGCAGCTCCATTGTCGCCTTTCCGTAAGCGTAGCCCTCATAGTAGTTGGGGGTGAACTGTCCGTTCTCGTAGCCGCGCATTGAGACTGTCTCTGTGGCGTATGTGTAGCCGCCGGTCATGCCGTCGCCGCCGAAGTAGAATGTCTCGAAAGGCGTTTTCAGGTATCGGTTGTACGAGCCGAGCAGTCCGAAGTCGGCGCGGGTCATCAGCACGAGCGTCCACTGCCCGTCGGGGTCAGTAAGCGGAGTGTATGTCTTGCTCTTGAACTTGAGTTTCCAGTATTCTATCCAGCGGTACAGCTCTTTCTTGGCCTCCTCGGACTTGAGGGTGTTGGCTTCGTATGAGAGCTGTTTCCAGTTCTTTTTGCCGAACAGCGATGCCGGGGGAGTTGCGGTGAACTCGAGCGAGAACGTCGAGCCGCGGCGTGTGTAGTACGGGTTGTCGATGCTGGTGCGCGACAGGCTGAGTGTCAGGCCGAGCGAGTTGGACGTGCCGTTCTGCATATACGAGAGGTATTCCCAGTTCTTGAGGTAGTACCAGCGGTAGTTGAGGCTTGCCATGAACTGGAAGTAGTCGTCCGGCCAGGTGAGGCGCGAGCCGTAGCCCACGGACACGCCGGCGAGCTGTATCACCTTGTTAGGGTCGTACGAGTTCTGGTAGTTGTATGCGTTGTAGTTTGTGCCGTAAGAGCCTTGCGTCCAGAGGGAGTTGAGGTAGGCGTCGTTCCAGTTGTCGTTGTAGAAGCTCTGGTTTACGCCCGTGGAGCGGGAGTAGTCGAGCGACACGGAGAGTGAGTTGGGGCGTTTGCCGCCGAACCATGGGTCGAAGAACGAGATGTTGTAGCTCTGGTAGAACTTGGCGTTGGTCTGCACCGAAACGGAGAAAGTCTGACCGTCGCCACGCGGTATAATGCCCTTGTATTTCGAGGGGTAGAACAGGTTCTTCATCGAGAAGTTGGTGAAGCTCAACGCGAGCTGTCCGGTAATGCCGGTCTGTCCCCAGCCGAATGAGAACTGTATCTTGTCGTTGGCTTTCTGTTCGAGGTTGAAGACTATGTCCACTGTGCCGTCGCTCTCGTTAGGCTCGGGCTTGATGTCGAGTGTCTCGGGGTTGAAGTGTCCTGAAGCGGCGATTTCGCGAGCGGAACGCATCAGGTCGTTCTTGGAGAAGAGATCGCCAGGACGCACACGCAGGTCGCGGCGTATCACTTTCTCGTAGAGGGCGTCGTTGCCGTTGATTACCACGCGGTTGACGCGGGCTTGCGGACCTTCGATTATGCGCATCTGCAGCGCGATGCTGTCGCCCTTGATGTTCTCCTCGATAGGCACGAGCTGGAAGAAGAGGTATCCGTTGTCGAGGTACAGGCTCGAGACAGCGTCTTCGTCGTCCTGTGTGCGCTTGTTGAGGCGTTTCTGGTTGTACACGTCGCCAGGGTAGATGTCGAGCACCTGCTGGAGCATGTCTGTAGAGTAGATGGTGTTTCCGACCCAGGAGATGTCGCTGATGTAGTACTTCTTGCCCTCGTCCACCTTGATGTACACGTCCACGCGGTCGTCGTTGTACTTGACCACGCTGTCGCTCACGATTTTGGCGTCGCGGTATCCCAGTTCGTTGTATTTCTGTATGATGCGGTTCTTGTCGTCGGCATAGTCAGATTCAACAAACTTCTTTTGTTTGAATATGTTGAGGATGTTGCCGTTTTCGTTGGTCTTTTTCATGGTGCGTTTGATCTTGTTGTCAGACAGCACCTTGTTGCCCTCGATGTAAATCTTGTGCACCTTGACCTTGGTGTTGCGGTTTACGTCCACATTGACGATGACTTGGTTCTCCTTGCTGATGTCGGGATGCTGTGTCACCTTGATTTCCACATTCTTGAAGCCCTTTGCCGTGTAGTAGTTCTCGACTATCTGCTTTGCGCGCGCGAGGATGTTGGGGGTGATCTGCTGTCCCGGTATCATTGCGAGCCGCTCGTTGAGGTCTTTTTTCTCGCCGCCTTTCACGCCGGAGAATATGATTTCCGACATTCGCGGCTGCTGTCGCAGGACGATTTCGAGCCATGCCTTGTCGCCGGCAGTCTTGACCACGTTTATCTGCACCTTGGAGTACAGGTTCTGCCGCCAGAAACGCTTTGTCGCATCGGTGATTGCAGAGCCTGGTATCTCGACGCGCTGCCCGACGGACAGGCCGGAATAGCCGATTATGACATAGTCATCGACGTTAGAAATGCCGGAGACTTTGATGTCCGCTATTTCGTAAGTGCGCGGTATCGGCGAATAGACCACAGTAGGGTTGTATATCGTGTCTGCCGGAGTCTCCGGTGTAATGTCCAATGCCTTGGCCGGGGAGTAGGCGATGGCTATTATGGACAACAAGAGACAATATATATGGATGTGTCTTTTCATATATCGTGGTTGGAGATAATCGTGTCAGATTGGTTGTTGACCTGTTCGCTCGTCTTGCCGAAGCGACGCTCGCGGCTCACGTACTGGAGGAGAGCGTCTGCAAACTCCTTCTCGCGGAAATCGGGCCAAAGCGTGTCGGTGAACACGAGTTCGGCGTATGAAATCTGCCACAGGAGGAAGTTGCTGACGCGGGTTTCGCCGCCGGTGCGTATGAGCAGGTCGGGGTCAGGCGCGGGCCAGGTGGCGAGGCGGCGTGTTATGTCGTCGCTGGTGATGTCGCCGGGGGAGAGAGAGCCGTCGGCGACGCTGCGGGCTATCTCGCGCGCGGCGCGTGTCAGCTCCCACCTTGCGGAGTAGTTCAGGCACAGCATCAGGTTCAGCCCGGTGCATTGCGCCAGCTTGTCGCGGGATGCGGTCAGGCGACAGCGTGCGCCATCTGGGAGGCCGTCGATATCGCCTACGAGGTGTAGCCGCACGTTGTTGCGCATCAGTTCGGGGGTTTCGTTTTCGATGGCGTACCCTATCAGGTGCATCAGGGTGTCAACCTCGTCCTGCGGACGCGACCAGTTTTCAGTTGAGAATGCGTATAGCGAGAGGTAGGAGATGCCTAAGTCGGAGGCGAAGCGTGTGATGTCACGCACACTGTCCACACCCTTGTAGTGGCCGGCCGAGCGGGGCAGTCCCTGCCGCTTGGCCCAGCGTCCGTTGCCGTCCATGATGATAGCGACGTGCCGAGGCACGCGCTCCTTGTCAATCCTTGCCGTCAGGGCTGTCACGTCGTCGCTTCTCATCGTTCCTTGTAGTTGCATACGGCGCACCGCTTGCTGAACTCGTAGCTTATCGTGAAGGTGAGCGTGGAGTACCAGTCGGTGTTTTTCGCGAAAGAGCTTTTTATCTGATACGGGTCGGAGAGGCTGTCGCCGTCGAGCTTGTCGGAGAACACCTTTTTCATCAGGAATTCCATGCCGAGGTTGAGCCGCTTGTTTACCTTGAATTTTATGCCTATGCCCAGCGGAATGTTCACGCCGAAGTGCGCTTTGCCGTCCGTAGACCACAGTGTGAAGCCGAGGCCGGCGGCGATGTAGGGGGTCCAGCGCTTCAGCTTGCGGTATTTCTCTCCGATGCCGTAGGGGAAGAAGTTGAACTCCGCCTGCTCTCCGATTTCATAGAAATTGGTGGTGAACTTGAATGTCTCCCCGCCGGGGAAAACGTTTGTCATCTGTTCGGAGTTGCCTTTCAGCCCGCCGGCGTAGAAGTTGGTCTTGAATGCCCAGCGTGTGTTGGCGATGTAGCGCAGTAGCATCTCGATGTCCCAAGAGGGGTTCTTGTACAGGTTTGCCGTGTTTGCGTCGCCGAGGTATCCGGTCGTGCCTATGCCGCCGCCGATGTCGAAGCGGTAGTCCTCCTGAGCTTCCGCTGGCAAAGCTGACAGCAGGATTGCGAGTGCCGCAACCCAAGCCGTCAAGTGGGTGTGTATGCCGTGGAAACGCTTGGTTTTCATATCAACGGAGTGAATGTCAGTTTGTTGAGAACGCCGCGCCATACGGCATTGTTGAACGCGCCGTCGGCGTTGATGCCGCCGAACAGGTAGATGTAGGGGCATTGCCATGAGATGTTGTCGCCGTCAGTCTCATGCTTGATGTACCATGGGGCAACGCGGCGCGAGGGCTTTTTGGTCCATGCGTCTGATATTGCGGCGTTCTTGTCCATGGTCAGCACCATCGGGTCGCATTGTGTCAGCGAGGGCATGTATTCAGGCAGCTGCATATAGTCCACAGCCTGTTGCCAGTTCACGCCGTTGTCGTAGCTGAGGTATACGGTGCGGTTCAGCGAGCCGTCTGGGAGCGAGCCGCCCATAAGCAGCCACACCTGGAACTCTGTCTGTATCCAAGAGACTTTTGAGGTGCGGTAGATGTAGTACGGTATCAGTGCGCCGCCAGTGATTCTGCCCACCGGGTGTTCCGATATTTTCGCCCAAGAGCCGCCGTCAAAAGCCCATACGCCGTCTGTCGTCTGTCCGTCGGCGTCATATCCGCCTACCATGAGGCATATCGGCTCTACGCTCCACTTGTTGGAGAAAATGCCGGTGTTGGAGTAACCCTTCACGGGGAAGCCGCTTTCGAGCGGCTTGGCGGTGAAGTTTGCCGGGTAGTATGCGTGGCGCAGCGTGCCGTTTTCCGAGTCTATGCCGAGGAGCGTGGACTGGTAGCCGCCGATGATGTTTATCCACCGCCTGCCGGTGTCAGCCCATGTGACAGCGTCGTCTGACGAATATAGCTTGCCGTTGCTGTCGAGGATGTAGAAGGCATCGTCGGTGACGGAGAATGTGCGTATGTCGAATGTCCCGTTTTCAGCTACAGTGCGTATCTGCCAGTTGTCCGGCGCGGGGGCGGCAGCGGAGGCTATCGAGAGCGAGCCGTCCTGCTCGCGCACGAGGCAGTATGCCGTGTTGTCGCGTGACACGCTCTTCTGCGCAGTCGGGTTGCCGGAGCGCGAGGGTATCGGGGAGACAGCCACCTTGTCCCACATCAGCGAGTCTGACACGAGCTTGTGTACATTGACTTTCAGCCGGTATGTGCGAGTGGTGACACCGTCCTGCGCGGTCAGCTTGATTGAAACCTTGCCAGTGAAGTCGATAGAGTCGGAGGGGTTCTTGTAGTAGTCCACTTCCCCTTCTCGCTTCTCGCCGCCTTCCATGGTGATGACGGCCGCCTGTGTGGACGAGGGGTAGGAGATGACTGGTATCAGGTCAGTCACCTTGGTGCCTGCGGGCAGAGAGTCGGCGTTGAAAACCACGCCGTTCTTGAGGTCAATGGAGAAAAAAACGGAGTCGAGGTTGGTAAGGACTTTGCTGTCAGCCTTCAGCTTGAAGTTGGTAATGGCTACGGCAGAGTCTGCGCCATATTCCTCTATGGCGGTCTTTTTCTCTTCGTTGCACGCGGTGACTACGAGGAGCGAAGCTCCCAACGCCACTGGCAGTGCCAGCCTCAGTATATTGTGTCTGTTCACTCTGAATCCTGTTATCTTGGCATCGTGCGCCGCAGTGTCAACTTGCGACAATGCCTAATGTTTCAACTTGCAAAATTAGCATTTTCCGGCATATTATCCCTCGTGATTTTCGGCATATCTGCTGCGCGGTTTTCATTTTATGCCTTTTTAACGCCTGAAATATTCGATGCGGCTTTTGCGAACTGTTTGTGTGTCAGTCAACTGCGCACCGGCAGGCAATTCTGGCGCGGCGATGCCGTCGCCCAGCGGAGCGGACGATGTCTCGCGTCGTATCGCGTCCCACAGGTCGGCGGCGATGAAGCTGCCCAGGAGTTTCGCCCCGCCCTCTACGAGCAGCGAGGTGACGGAATGTGAAGTGTACAGGTCGGAGAGTATGTCTACAAGCGTTATGTCGCCGTAAACCAGCGTGTTGCGGTTGTGCATCAGCTTGGACTCCTTCGGTATCATGCCGTGGCGGTCTATGGTCACGGGTATCGGCGATTTCCCTGCCCATAGCCTCGCGTCGAGCCTCGGGTTGTCTGAAATGACAGTATTTGTCCCGACCATGACAGCGTCGTGGCGTATGCGTTCGCGGTGGGCGAGGACCTGCGAGAGCTGGTTGGAAATCATAGCCGGGCGCGGGCTGCCGTCCCTGTCTCGCAATCCGATGAAACCGTCTGATGACTGCGCCCATTTCAGCGTGATGAACGGGCGGTGCAGCGTGTGTGCTGTCATGAAGCGGCAGTTCAGCTGCCGGCACTCGTCGGCAAGCACGCCCTCGGCCACGTCGATGCCGGCCTCGCGCAGCATCGCTATGCCGCGCCCCGACACCCTGTCGAAAGGGTCGCGAGTCCCGACTACGACGTGGGGTATGCGGCTGTCGATGACCAGCTTGGCGCATGGCGGCGTCTTGCCGTAGTGGGCGCATGGTTCGAGCGTGACGTAGAGGGTAGAGCGGGGGAGGAGGCTGGGGTCGGCCACGCTGGCAATGGCGTTGACCTCGGCATGAGGCCCGCCGCACCAGCGGTGGAAACCCTCGCCGATGATGCGTCCTGAGGCGACAATGACCGCGCCGACCATCGGGTTGGGCGATGCTTCTCCCTCGCCGCAGCGTGCGAGTTGCAGGGCGCGGCGCATGTATATGATGTCATCTGCCGGTGGCAGGCCGTGTGCTTTTTTTGTCATATCCATACACTTGTAAGATGTTTTTGCACGGTGGCTCGCGGCTTCTCCGTCGGCGGATTGCGTTGCTGCACACCCATATATAATAACAGAAACACGGGGCGTTGTAGTATATTTCGCGTGTCGTTTGCGTATGTAGCCAAAAAGTAGTAGTTTTGCGGTGCATTGCCGTGAGCAGGTGCAGCGGCGTGCTGATGATATGAGAGACACGATGAGGAAACTGCGCAGCCGGCTTGTGCCGCTGTACGGCGCGGGCGAGGCGCAGGCGATAATACGCATCATCTTCCGCTATCTGAAAGGGTGGTCGGCTGTGGAGATGTTCATGAACGAGGACAAGGAGCTGAGCGCGGAAGCCAGCGCAGCGGCAGACCGCATCCCCGCGAGGCTGGAACGCCGCGAGCCGATACAGTACATCACAGGCATCGCGCAGTTCTACGGCATGGAGCTGCACGTGGACCGCAGGGTGCTGATACCGCGTCCCGAAACCGAGCAGATGGTGGATATGATAGCCGACCGCTTCAGCAGCCGCGAGGACATGGATGTGCTCGACATCGCCACCGGATCGGGCTGCATAGCGATAGCGTTGCAGCGCAACCTTCCGTTTTCGCGGGTGTCTGCGCTTGACGTGGACGAGGGCGCACTTGCCATGGCGCGGGAAAACGCTGCCCGACTGAGAAGCCGCGTCAACTTTTTCCTCGCTGATGTGTTTTCTTATAGCCCTGCTCTGGGCAGCTTTGACCTGGTGGTCAGCAATCCGCCGTATATCGCGGAGTCGGAGCAGGCGGGGATGGATGCCAATGTGCTCGACTATGAGCCGGCGCGGGCATTGTTTGTCCCCGATGAGGACCCTCTGCTGTTCTACAGCCGCATTGCCGAGGTGGCGATGACGGGGCTGCGGCGCGGCGGAATGTTGTACCTTGAAATTAATTCACGTTATGGCGATGCCATGCGCCGGTTGCTTGAGGCGCACGGTTTCGCTGAAGTAAAGATAGTAAATGACATCCACGGCGCACAACGGTTCGCCGTGGCAAAACGACCGGATGATGATTAAGAAAAGACGCATTTCGATACAGACAGCTGTCATGCAGATGGCTGGAGTGTGTGCGCGTTCCGAGCACTGCGAATCGGAAATTCGGGAGAAGCTCCGTCAGCTTGGGCTCGGCAGCCTGAACAGCGACGAAGTGATGAGGCAGCTTGTCGAGGACGACTTTGTCAACAACGCTCGATATGCCAAGGCCTTTGCCAACGACAAGTTCCGGCTGGGACAGTGGGGGCGTGTCAAGATACAGGCCGCGCTGGCGGCAAAGGGTGTCAGCGAGAATGACATCAAGGCTGCTCTGTCGGAAATAGATGAAACGGAGTACCGCGAGACGCTGGCCCGTCTGGCCAGCACACAGGCAGAAGGTGTAGACTTGGAGATTTACCGCGACCGCGCCAAGGTGATACGCCACCTGCTGTCGCGCGGCTTTGAGTCGACGCTCGTCATAGAGGCGATTGCGGAGCTGCGCCGTGAGCGGGCTGATGCGATGTACCCCGAAGACGAAGATGACTTCCTTTAGCCGGCTGCTGTCGCTGGTCTATCCTCGCCTGTGCCTGTTGTGCAGCGAGAGGCTGGTCGGCGACGAGCAGTTTGTATGCGGCTCTTGCCGCGAGATGTTTCCTAAGACCGGGTTTCTCGATGCCCGTCACAACGCTGTTGAGCAGCGGCTTGCTGGCATGGTGCGGTTTGACCGTGCCATGGCGGTATATTACTATGTCCGTGGCAACAGTGTCTCGCGGCTGGTGCATGATTTCAAGTACCACAACATGCCCAAACTGGCGCGCTGGCTCGGCACGCAGATGTACGGCGAGCTGGTGTTCACGGATTTTTTCAGCGACATCGATGCCGTCATTCCTGTGCCGTTGCACTGGACGCGGCGGTTGCGGCGCGGCTACAACCAGGCTGCGGAGCTGGCTGCTGGCTTGTGCGAGTGTGCCGGCTTGCCTGTGGCAGGGCTGCTGCGTGCGCGTATGCACATCAGCCAGACACGCCGCACCCTGCGGCAGCGTGCCGACAATGCCCGTGGCAAGTATTATGCGGTGAGAGAAGAAGGTTATGACGGGCGGCATCTGCTCGTCGTGGACGATGTGTGCACCACCGGGTCTACGCTGATAGCGGCAGTGCGTGCGCTCGCTGAAGCCTATCCGCAGTCGCGCATCTCGGTGCTTACGCTCGCTGCAACCGTCTGACTGGCACATATGTCAGAACCTCACGCCGGCTACGACAGCCAAATCCTCTATCGAGCTGAAAAACGAGTGTGTGCGAGAGCGGTACCAATGGCCGTCGATGTGTCCCTGCAACCCGAGGTAAATGTCCGTCCAGTTGTATACCAGCGACATGGACCCCTTGCCTCCGATAGCCATCTGGTTTGTGCCGCGTTCCGACGAGTCCTCGCGGCAATGGTTCAGCCCTATGATAGGCAGTGCGGTGATGTTGAACAGCCAGTTGCGGCGGAACACCCAGTTGTAGCCGTAGCCCACCAGCAGGTTGTAGGTGTCATAGTGGAAACGGTACAGCGTCGCGGGGATGCTCAGGTAATAGTTCAGCGGATAGGGCAGCTGCGCCAGGTCTATGGATATGTCGATGTTGGAATAGCTGAAGCCGAGGATGAAACTGCCGGCACTCTTCTTCTGCACACGCGAGAAGCTGTATGCCGCGCCGTAGGAGTACTTGCGGTTGTTGAATATGAAGTACGAGTCGATGCCGTAGGTGGACAGCTGCACGCCCGGGAACTCCTTCTTGAACAGCCTGCCGCCGCGGTAGTCGCCGAAGGTGCGCAGGTAGCTGCCGCCGGTGTTCTCGTTGAAGTATGCGCGGACATTGAAGCGTGCGCACGAGAAGCCGAACTCGTATTTGCGGTGGTTGGAAGGCTTGTTGCCGATGACATTCGACATGTCTATCGAATATCCCACGCTGACAGCCATATATTGTATGTACGCGCCGAGGTTGCAGTACATGTCTGACATGATGCGTATCGGCATGTTGTAGCCCAGGTTCATGGCGTAGCTGTCCACCCAGTTGTCGTTTTTGATGAAAGCCTTCCACCGCTTCCCTGTGCCGGCGATGTACTCCTCGTCGGTGCTGTTGAAAAACCAGTCTCCCCAGTTGTACACGTCTACGCAGAAGCCTATGAATTTCGGGTAGACCACAGTCGTGTCCTTGAGGTCGAGCTGCCCCTTGCGCAGCAGGCGCCACCAGTTGCGGTCGTCGTCAGCCGTCACCTCTTGGGTCTCGGACTCTGTCAGCGGCAACGCAGAGGCTGTGTCATTGGCGATGCTGCCATTGGCAATGGCGGTTTCCGCTGAAGTGTCAGCTGCCATGTCGACAGTTACGTCCGCATACGCCACTGAGGCTGACATCGTGCTGAATGTCAGGAGCATCGCCTGTGCCAATAGGGTTTGTGTGCGGCTCATTCGTCTGTTAGTCCTGTCTGTGTGGTGCGGCTGTTTTCAGGGTGCAAAATTACAAAAAATTCCCGACACTGCATGTTGGCAGTGCCGGACTTGTGTGTCAGTGTATGCCGCGCTCGTTGAGGGCGTTCTGGTATTTCCGGGCGTTCTGCTGGTGCTCTGCCCAGTCGGCTGTGAAATAGTGCGAGCCGGAGAAATCCTCCTTGGCGCACATGTACAGGTCGTCGGAAGGCTCAGAGTTGAGGACTGCGTCGATAGTCTTCACAGAGGTTGTGCATATCGGGCCTGGCGGAAGGCCGTTGTTGCGGTATGTGTTGTACGGCGAGTCAATGGCCAGATGCTCCTTGGTGACGCGCTTTATCGTGAAGTCGCCGAGGGCGTAGCGCACTGTGGGGTCGGACTGCAGCCGCATCCCCTTCTGCAGCCGGTTGATGTAGAGCCGTCCGACCTTTCCCTTTTCGCCGCTGTCGTTGGTCTCCTCATCGACTATGGAGCATATCGTCATCACCTCTGCGGGCGTGAGGCCGAGCGCGGCTGCCTTGTCGCGCCGCTCCTTGTTCCATACTTCCTTGTAATGCTTCAAGTATTTGTCCATTACCTTTTGTGGCGAGTATGACCAGTGAAACTCGTGTGTGTCCTCGATGAACAGGGACAGCCGCTGCTCGTATGTCAGCCCGGCGTCTTCAAGCAGCTTCTTGTCGCCCATTGCGGCGAGGAAAGCCGCGCTGTCAGGCTCGAGCTTGGCTGCGAAGCGGCTGGCAAGTTCCTCGGCATGCCGCACCTTGTTGAATGATATGCGGACAGGTGTCTGTCCTCCGCGCACGATGTGTATGGCGGTGCGCATAGGCGACATCCCTTTCTCGATGAGGTATGCGCCGGGGCGCGGTCGCTTGGAGTCGGGGAGCATGCGCAGCAGCGTGGTGACGCGGCCTGAATATCCCTCTCCGAACAGGCGTGTCAGCGAGTCGGTGACAGCCTGTTGTGTCGCCCCTTGCGGTATGTGGAGTGTCCCTCCCTTGGGCGCGCCGCTCAAAGCGTATGGCATCAGCGCCGCTATGCATATCACAATCAGTATGGCGATGCACCATGCCAGCATCTTGAGCGTGCGGCGCAGTTTGCGCCGCGTGTCGGACTTGCTGGGAGAATAATGCTTGGCCGGTTGCCGGCTCCGGTTGCCGGAGGGTTTCCTTGTCGCGGGTTTCTTGGCTGTCGAAGTTTTTTTCGCTGAATGGCTGGTCTCCATTTAGTTCTTTGGGAATGAATTGATTATGTCGGATATTTCGCTTGCTTCACGCTCGGGTATGTCGGCAATTGGTATGCTCAGCACTTCAGCCGCGAGGCGGTCTGTAAGCGGGTATGAGCCTTCGAGCGCCCCCTCGTAGCAAGGCTGGCGGTGCGGAGGTATGGGGTAGTGTATCATAGTGCCTACGCCGTTGCCGCGCAGGTATTCCATCAGTTCGTTGCGCCTCGGCGAGCGCAGTATGTACTGGTGCCACACCTGTGTGCAGCCGTCCAGTGTCGCGGGCGTCTGTATGTCGGGGTGAGAGATTGAGGCATTGTAGACGGCGGCAGCGCGGTTGCGCATGGCTGTCACCTCGCCGAGGCGGCGCAGCTTGATGCGCAGAAATGCGGCTTGCATCTCGTCCATGCGCGAGTTGTAGCCTAGGTACTTGAAGTGGTATTGCCTGTCCGAGCCGTAGTTGTGCAGCGAGCGCACAGCGGCGATCAGCTGGCTGTCGCTGCTGCATACCGCGCCGGCGTCGCCAAGAGCGCCTATGTTTTTCGAGGGGTAGAACGACTGCGCCGAGGCATCGCCCAGCGAGCCGGTCATCTGTCCGTGCCACGAGGCGCCGATAGCCTGTGCGTTGTCCTCCATGATGATGATGCCGCGCTGCCGTAACTCTGCCGCAGCATCTTCGTCCCATGAAGGGTTGCCGTAGAGGTGTGTGACTGCCACCACGCGCGTCTTGCCGCTGGCAGCGTGCGCCGCGTCGCGCAGGTTCAGGCACATTGTCTGCTCGTCGGGGTCGATGAGGCGCACTTTCAGCCCCAGTTCCGAAGCTGGCAGTATGGTGGCAATGTAGGTGTTGGCAGCGGCTATAAGCTCGTCGCCCTCCTTCAGCCGCCCCAGCTCAATGTATCCGCGCAGTATAAGGCGAAGCGCATCGAGACCGTTGCCAGTGGCGACACTTTCGCTTACGCCCAGAGCTGCCGACAGCTCCTCCTCGAAGGCGGAGGTCTGAGAACCGCGCAGATACCATCCGCTTTCGATCACCTCAGCGGCGGCGCGTTTCAGCTCGTCGATGCATGCCGCGTGTGTCCTTTGCAGCTGTTGGAACGGGTATTTCATTGCGTCAGTACAGGAAGCGTTAGTCACAGGCGGATGTCTGGCACGTCAGCATCGTCGAGTGTCGATATATACCGTAGGTAATCATCGTAGTCGCGTATGTAGTCCTGTTCGTCATACTCTTCAGCGGCGATGGCGAGCAGCACTGTGCCTGTAGTGAAGTTGGGCATCGTTATCCACGCGCCGGGGGGAATGAGCACTCCCATGTTGGCACGGTTGACGCGGATGCTCTCCTCCTCCTTGCCGTTGGTGATTATCAGGTCGAAAGACCCCGAAACGGCTGTCAGCACCTGCGCGCACTTCTTGTGGGCATGTCCGCCGCGTGTTTCGCCTCCAGGCACGTCGTAAATGTAGAATATGCGCCGTATGGAGAAGGGCACATGGCGCGCCCCCTCCACGAATGACAGGTTCCCACGGCTGTCGCACACCTTGGGAAACTCGATGACGCGGGCTTTCTTGAGCAGGCTCATTTCTTGCCCTTGATGCGTTCCAGCTGACGCTCGAGAGCCTCGATGCTCAGGTCTACCGCTTCCTCAAATGTGTCGGCGGTCTTTGAGGCGAACAGGTCGTCACAGCCAGGCACCGCGAGGCGGATGCCGGCTTCCTTGTTCATCGATGTCTCGGGCTTTATGAGTCGAAGGCTTGCGTCCACGCCCGTGACATTCTCGAAACGACGGGTCAGACGGTCGATTTTCTTGTTCACAAATGCTACCAGCTTGTCTGTGATGTCGAAATGGATGGCTTTGATGTTCACTTCCATAATCAGTCTCCTTTTTTTTGATACCGGTGGAAAATATAAGTCGTAGTCTGCTGCAACCTCCTTATATCCTCATCAGCTCCGTATCGGTTAAACGTTCATTTTTAGCGGCTTGGCGAGCCTCGTAGGCCGTCTCGCGACCGGCATGCCCGCTGGGCCGCTGTTCTCTCTGTTGGGACGTTGCCGCAGCCGCCGTTGCCGCCGGGCGCGGTTTGTCCCTTCTCTTTGCAAAGATAAACAATTTCTCCGGGAAAGTTATTATCCGGGGCGTCTTATTTTTTGTTAGACTGCTCAGTTTTCCCCTTTTTGTGGTCGGTTACGGGAGGCTTGCCTGGTTTTTCAGCGTGGGCGCGTGGGTGCGCCTTGTTGTAGTCGCGCTGCAGGTCGGCAAACGAGACGTGCGTGTATATTTGTGTCGTCGCTATCGAGGCGTGTCCCAGAAACTCCTTGACGGTGTTTATGTCTGCGCCCCCGTTGAGCATCGCCGTGGCGAAAGTGTGGCGCAGCACATGCGGTGTGCGCTGTTCCGCCGACGTGCCGGCAAGCTGCGAGCGCACTATTGATGCTAATGCCGCCGCGCTCATGTCCTTGCCCCGGTTGCCCGTGAGGAAGCGGCAGCCTGACCGTGCCGGGAAACGTTCGTCGCGAAGCCGCATATACTCCTTGACGTCGAGCAACATCTGCGGAGCGAGCGGCACGATGCGTTCTTTGTTTCCCTTGCCCAATATCCTTAATTCACCGCGAGCCATGCGGAAGTCGCTGTCTGTCAGCGACAGTATCTCTGCGCGGCGCATCCCTGTGGTATACAGCAGCGAGATGATCATGCGGTCGCGCATCCCCTCAAAGCTGCCTGCGTCGGGCGACTGCTCGTCTGTCTCGATCACCTGCTCCATTTCGCGCTCCGGCACATATTTAGGCAGCGGTTTCTTCCTTACTGACAGTTCCACCGGCCCTGTCGGGTCGGCTGCGATGCTGCCGCTGCGCAGCAGGAACACGAAAAATGACCGCAGGCTCTGCAGCTTTCGCTTTACAGACTGCCGTTGAAGCCCCTTGCGGCTCAGCGATGCAAGCCACACCCGTATGTCGGAAGTCGAGATGCTCCCCGGGTCGAAGGTTTCGGGGTGTTCGCCGGTGATGTATGCGATGTATTCGCGCACATCGTGCAGGTAGGCATAGACAGTCAGTTTGCTGCGCCCCTGCTCGAGCCGCAGCATATCCTCATAGCGCGACAGGTATTGTTCCGTCGCGCTGTCAGGCTTGCCGCCTGGCAGTGATGTCTCTCTGTCCTCTGCTGGCATACCGTCTCTGGCTCAGTTTCTTGTTTCTCGGCAGTGTAGGGACACGGCGTGCCGTGTCCGCTGGATGATAAGTGCAATTGTTTGATATGCAGTGATTTGATTGTGGACACCTCCGCGCTGTGTCTTTGCTCGCCAGCATTGTTGCTGCGGTTGCTTCTCTTGAGTACTCCGAGATTTCAGAGTGTTCGGAGGTCTCCAGCAACTTCGCGCTGCTGCCTTGCTGTAATTGCACAACAAAGATGTAAGCACTCTTACGACTGCCTACACCCTCGTGTATGTTGCCTAATTGTATCCTGTTGCCGGCGATTACTGCTCTGCCTGACGAAGATGCTGCACGTAAACAGCCTTCATCATCTTCTTGCGGTTGGCTACCGACGGCTTTTCAAATGCCTGACGGTGACGGAGTTCCTTGATGATTCCGGTTCTTTCAAATTTACGTTTGAACTTCTTCAGCGCTTTCTCTATGTTCTCGCCTTCTTTTACTTGTACAATTATCATTTCGTTCTTTTTTTGTTGCTTGTTTGTTTGTATTGACGCAGCGGCAAGACACCGGGTCTCGCTTTTGCGGTGCAAAATTAGTTATTCTTATTTGATTGGCAAAATTATCCGCCAAAAAATTGAGCCTTTGCGGCGCAGCCGCCGGAAATGCCCTCCCGGCGGCTGTATCTGCCTATCTTGGCGGCTGTTGCCTTTCCTTGGCGGCTGCCGTCAGTCACTTCTCGTCATACCATTTGGAGTACATCAGATAGTTGTGAGCTATCTTGATGTTCATCTCCTTGGCTTTCTCAGGCTCTACCATCTTGACGAATTTCGCCGGTGCGCCGGCCCACATCTCGTGTGCGCCTATCTTGGTACGGCTCAACACTACGGACCCGGCTGCCACAAGCGCGCCCTCGCCCACCTCGGCATCGTCCATCACTATCGCGCCCATGCCTATAAGCGCGTAGTTGTGGATCTTCGCGCCGTGGATGACCACATTGTGGCCTATCGACACGTCATCGCCAATCTCTATGGTCGATTTCTGGTACAGCGTGTGAAGCACGCTGCCGTCCTGTATGTTGACACGGTTGCCGATGCGTATCGAGTTCACGTCGCCTCGCAATACCGTGCCGAACCATACGCTGCACTCGTCGCCCATGACGACATCGCCCACGACAGTGCAGTTGTCGGCCAGGAAGCAGCCCTTGCCGATTTCCGGGGTGAAGCCCCGTACTGGTTTTATAAGTGCCATTTCTTTGATGTCCTTGTTACTGGTCGTGTTTCAGCGGGTCAGCGGACGTGTCTTCTCCTCAATCCACTTCCCCTCCTCGGCTGTCAGCAGCGGCGTCAGACGGCTGCGCACCTTCTCGTGGTATTTGTTCACCCACTCAATTTCCTCGTCGGTCATGATGCCTGTGTCAAACAGGCGCAGGTCAAACGGGAACAGGGTCATGGTGGCAAACTTGTAGAAGTCGCCGAACTCAGTGGTCATAGCCTTCTCTGTCACGATGAGGTTTTCGCAGCGTATGCCATAGCGGCCCTCATAATAAAGCCCCGGCTCGTTGCTCGTTATCATGCCAGGCTGCAGTGTCGCCGGGTTCTCGTTGAGGCGTATGTTCTGCGGCCCCTCGTGGCAGTTGATGAAGAAGCCTACGCCGTGACCGGTGCCGTGGTAGTATGCCTTCCCCTCAGCCCAAAGGAACTGGCGGGCAAGCACGTCGAGCTGTGAGCCGCGTGTCCCCTCCGGGAAGATGGCGCGGGCCAGCGCGATGTGGCCTTTCATAACCAAAGTGAAATCATGCTTTTCCTCAGCCGTCGGTGTGCCGAGGGCGATTGTGCGCGTGATGTCCGTTGTACCGTAGATGTACTGGCCGCCAGAGTCCACCAGCAGCAGACCGTCGCCCTCAACTGTAGCGTCGCTCTCTTCAGTAGCCTCATAGTGGACTATTGCGCCGTGACCCTTCCAGCCGATGATTGGGGCGAAGCTCTCGTCAACGCACGACTTGTCGCTCAGGCGCAGGCTGCGCAGCAGCTTGCCAAGCCCTACTTCCGTCAACTTGCCCGACGGGTATTCGCGCTCCACGGTCATGAAAAAGCGTGTCAGCGCGATGCCGTCCTTCTCCATTGCTGTCTCAAGGTTGGCGAGCATCGTCGCGTTCTTGATGCTCTTGAGCCGAGCCACGCCAGCACCGCCGAAAACCACGTTGCAGCTGATGTGCGAGTACAGTCCGCGTGATGTCTTGTCCGGGTCGATGAGGAGCCGCGTCTCGCTCGGGAGCGCAGCAACATGTTTTGTCACGTCATCGTAAGGCAGCGTCTTGACGTCGTATTTCGCCAAGTGGGCGGAAACCTCGTCGGTCAGCTTGTCCTCGTCAACGAACAGTATACGCTTGTTGCCGTCTATATAAAGGTATGAAACGTAGATAGGGGAGAATGCGATGTCGCCAGCGGTACGCACGTTGGTCGCCCACGCTATGTCGTCGAGCGACGAGAGCATGACCGCGTCTGCGTTCTCTGCACGGACTGCGTCCATGATGCGGCTCATCTTGGAGTCGACGCTTTCGCCCACGATTTTCTCATCATGCACAAACAGCTTGTTCTTCGGGCGTTCCGGGCGTTCCGGGTAAATGTAGTCAAACAGCGGAAAATCGTCGTTCAGCTTGATGCCGTTCTTCTCAAGTTCCTTCTGCATCCGCTCTGCCAGCGTCACGGAGAATGTCATGCCGTCGATGCCGACCGTCGCGCCCTCGTCCAGGTTGTCAGTCAGCCACTGCACCAGGTCCACGGCCTCCGGGCCGTCCTCCTTCATCATCTCAAAGCCGGTGCCGCGTAGCTGCTCCGTCGCCTGTATGAAATAACGAGAGTCTGTCCAGCAATATGCCTCGTCCTGTGTCACTACGGCTGTGCCGTTGGTGCCGTTCTCTGAGAAAAAACCGGTCAGCCATTCCCGGCCGCGCCAATGCTTGGGCGGGTTCTCGCTCTGGTGGGGGTCTGTGCCGCTTATCACCACGGCATCTATCCCGTGTTCAGCCATAGTCTCACGCAGCAGCGTGAGATACTCGAAATTTGTCTTCATATTATTCGTTCTGACGTTTTGTCTGTTCTTTTGCCGCCGTAAAATTACAAAAAAATCCCGGATCTGACCCGCCCGAGTCTCCCTTTTGCAAACACCATGCTCCTGTTTTTGATTTATGTGTAGTGGAGGTCTCGGAAATATTGCCTAATTTTGTGGGCAAAAGAAATATCATCCAACAATCTATATCAATGAAAACCCGTATTATAGAATGTGTCCCCAACTTCTCTGAAGGACGCGACCAGGCGAAAATCAAACAGATAACAGACGCTATCTGCACGGTCAAGGGCATCAAGCTCCTTGATGTTGACCCGGGCGAGGCGACCAACCGCACAGTCGTCACTTTCGTCGGCGAGCCCGAAGCTGTTGTTGAGGCTGCCTTCCAGGGCATCAAGCGAGCTGCCGAAATCATAGATATGCGCTCGCACCATGGCGCGCATCCCCGCATGGGAGCAACCGATGTCTGCCCCCTTATCCCCGTTGCCGGCGTAACCCTCGAGGAATGTGCCGAAATGGCTCGCAAGCTCGCAGAGCGAGTTGCTGTGGAGCTCAATGTCCCGACATACTGCTACGAGGCCGCTGCCTTCACCCAGGAACGCCGCAACCTCGCCGTTTGCCGTGCCGGCGAATACGAGGCTCTCGCTGACAAGGTGGGCGGCGAGAAAGGCCCCGACTTCGGCAACCGTCCCTTCGACGAGGGCGTAGCCCGTACCGGCGCGACGACTATCGGCGCACGCGACTTCCTGATTGCAGTCAACTATAACCTCAATACCACCTCGACACGCCGCGCCAACGCTATCGCTTTTGACGTGCGTGAAAAGGGCCGTCCAATGCGCGAGGGAGGCAAGATTACCGGCAAGCCTATCAAGGACGCTCAGGGCAACACCGTAATGATACCCGGTTCGCTGAAGGGCACAAAGGCCATTGGCTGGTATATAGATGAATACGGCATAGCACAGGTGTCGATGAACATCACCGACATCGCCACAACGCCTCTCCACATCGCCTTTGACGAAGTGTGCCGCAAGGCCAACGACCGCGGCGTGCGTGTCACCGGTACCGAAATCGTTGGCCTCGTGCCGAAACGCACGCTCATCGATGCCGGCAAGTATTTCCTCCGCAAGCAGCACCGCTCTGTCGGCATACCTGACCATGAAATTATCCGCATAGCCGTCAAGTCAATGGGCCTCGATGAGCTCAAGCCCTTCGACCCTAACGAGAAGGTAATCGAGTACCTCATACAGGACAACGACAGCAAGAAGCTCATAGACCTGACCGCACGCGGCCTCGCCGAGGAGACCGCCAGCGAATCCCCCGCCCCGGGCGGCGGCTCTATCTCCGCTTACATGGGCGCGCTCGCTGCTGCCCTCGGCACGATGGTCGCCAACCTTACGGCTCACAAGGCCTCGTATGACGACCGCTGGGACGAATATTCAGAAGTGGCAGAGCGCGGTCAGGAGCTCATGGAGAGCCTCCTCCACCTCGTTGACGAGGACACTGCCGCCTTCAACCGCATCATGGACGCTATAGGCATGCCAAAGAAGACAGATGCCGAGAAGGCCGCACGCAAGGAGGCCATGGAGGCTGCGACTCTATACGCTACTGAAGTACCCCTCCAGACCATGAAAACCGCCTTCCAGACTTTCGAGGTCCTTTCTGCAATGGCTGAAAAGGGCAACCCTGCTTCCGTCACCGATGCCGGCGTTGGTACGCTCGCCGCCCGCGCTGCCGTGCGCGGCGCGTTCCTCAACGTCAAAATCAACGCTGCCGGCCTTGCCGACCGCGCTAAAGCCGAGGAACTCATAGCCGAAGGCGCGAAAATCGAGGCCAAGGCAGCTGAACTGGAGGCGCAGATACTGGAAGTGGTCAACTCCAAGATCTGAAAATGACATTGCTCCTGCTGGGAAAGTGGTTCGTGTGAATGTAATGCTTTGATTGTCAATTTGACGTTGGGAAATTACATAGGCGTATAAACTGCTTCCCCGGCAGTCGGCAGTGCAAGGTCTGCGTATAATCTACGCAAGAATTTAGCCGCGAAAAACGCGATTTCAATAGAGAATTTGTTGAATTAAATCTATTTAACGCCTTAAACTCTTGACATCTCGCGAAATGTGACTAACTTTGCATCGTATTTAGGAACGAATATGAGATTGATTATCTCAAACCGTCAAAATGCAAGCCGAAAAGTTTTAAGTAATAGTGATATAATTTGTAAGTTAGTGGTTTAGCAGGATTTAGTGAGCTTGTGAAAGTTATCAGGTCTGAAAAATCACAGGGCAGGAGGAAGTTGTGAAACATCGTCCTGTCTTTGTTTTTTTATGCCAACCATTCTCATCTTGGCATCCCCACAATCAGGTTTCATCATCTGTCGCTCCTTGTCCCGGCGTATTTCTACTGCCATCCCGGAAGGGGGAATTCCCAGCTCATGTCGTCTCGCCAGTTGCCCGATTGCGCCGGCTTCCTTGCACGCATTGCCCCTATGCTTGCCTTAATCAGTTGCGTCTATGCCACGCCTTTCATTCCTAATTCCTCACTCCTCACTCCTAATTGATTGCCGGTTAATGCGTGTTAAGGATGCTCTCGCATATCCGTCGGAGCAGATTTTACTATTATCTTTGCACATATTATCGGTTTGTGAGCAATCCCGGTATTGCCTCAGCCGATATTGCACGATACTGTTTCGGATGCCGGTGCGCCGCTTCCCGGTGTGCTGTCGCCACAACACATATAATGCAGACTATGAATGACATTGTATTGTTTGATACTGCGGAGCGACACGACAACCTCCTGCCGCTCTCTTTCACGCGTCCCGTGGCGGATTTCCGCGTCGGAATAACTACAATCGCCGAAAAATGGAAGGCTGCGACCAGTGCTGACGCGGTGTTGTATGCCCCGGTCGATTACCTGCGCCCGAAATTCGCCCCCTCTCCGCTCCCCGGCGGTGAGCATCTGTTCGTTGCCGGCAACGTAATTCCAGACGCTGCGCTCGTCAATGCGGCGGAAAAGCTCACAGCAGGGCAGGGGCTTGCCGCAGATGACGGTGCGCTGGTTGCGTTCCGTGGCACTGCCGCTGATTTCGAAGCCCGGAGCTATACACCTATTATATATAAGGGCGACATCACAGCCGTCCGCTATGTGTTCGACATCTTCCGCCTGAACGGCAGCTGCATCATCGACGACTTCCGCCGCATCACAGCCGGGCGCGAGTCCATGCCGCTGCCGGAAAGCAACACCGTAATCGGCAAGATGACGGACGATGACGGAATGCCGCTGCTTTTCATAGAGGAGGGCGCGGACATTCAGGGCGCGACAATCAACCTCACCAAAGGACCGGTATACATCGGGCGTGACGCAGAGGTCATGGAGGGCGCATGTCTGCGCGGCCCGCTGGCGGTGTGCGCCAACGCCCATGTCAACATGGGGGCGAAGGTCTATGGCAACACCACAATAGGCCCGTTCTGCAAGGTCGGCGGCGAGGTAAACAACATAGTCATGTTCAGTTATTCCAACAAGTCACACGACGGCTTCCTCGGCAACGCCGTGATAGGGGAGTGGTGCAACATCGGCGCGGGCGTGAACGCATCCAATCTCAAGAACGACTACTCCAAGATACGCATCTGGAACTATGCCTCGCACTCGTTCATGCGCACAGACCTGCAGTTCTGCGGCCTTATTATGGGCGACCATTCCAAAATCGGCATAAACTGTATGCTCAACACCGCTACGGTTATGGGCGTGGCAGTCAACCTGCATGGGGCCGGTTTCCCGCGCACGTTCATTCCCAGCTTCTCCGAGGGATCGCCTGCGGCCGGTTTCTCAGAAGTGCCGATGCGCAAGTTCTTCGACATAGCCGAGAGGGTGATGTCGCGTCGCGGACTGTCGCTCGCCGATGCCGACCGGGAGATATTTAAAGCCGTCCGTGAAGTCGCAGCCCGGCTGCGCTGACAGCCTTGCGGCTTTTCGCTCATTGCAGTGCCTCCCGGCTGCGCTGCATTTTTTTTGCTCGAAAGGCTTGCATAACTCGCTAATTAGTAGTAACTTTGCACCACTTTCAGAGGGCTATGCCCGCATGATGCTTCTAACAGTCTGTTTGTCAGGCTGTTGGCGGTATTTCGATGTGTGGGCTGTGTCGGCTGGGGGTACGGAAAGAAATTATAAGTCATACAAAAATAAAAGAGACTAAGAATGCCAACAATTCAGCAATTAGTAAGAAAGGGACGTGTTGTTCTCAAGGACAAGAGCAAGTCACCGGCATTGGATTCATGTCCGCAGCGCCGTGGTGTGTGTGTCAGAGTATACACCACAACCCCGAAGAAACCTAACTCGGCAATGAGAAAGGTAGCTCGTGTGCGCCTGACAAACGGCAAGGAGGTCAACTCCTACATCCCCGGTGAAGGCCACAACCTGCAGGAACACTCCATCGTGATGGTGCGCGGCGGTCGTGTGAAAGACCTACCTGGTGTGCGTTACCACATCGTGCGCGGCACGCTCGATACCGCCGGTGTACAGGGCCGTACACAGCGTCGTTCCAAGTACGGAGCAAAACGTCCCAAAGCCGCCAAGAAATAACCAAGCGGCATCTTACAACTCAAATCAAATTTCTTAATCCGTTTTTGATTTATTGGATGGCTATCGGTTGAGTAAACGTCCCGAGAGAGGGGCGTTGAAGATGTAAAAAGCAGCCAAAAACAAAAACACTAAACAAACATCAATGAGAAAGGCAAAACCTAAGAAAAGAGTGATCCTGCCGGATCCTGTTTTCAATGACCAGCGCGTGACAAAGTTCGTCAACCACCTCATGTATGACGGCAAGAAGAACACCGCTTATACCATCTTCTATACGGCACTCGAGACCGTGAAGGCCAAGATGCCCAACGAGGAGAAGTCTGCCCTCGAAATATGGAAGAAAGCCCTCGAGAACGTAACTCCCCAGGTGGAGGTGAAGTCCCGCCGTATCGGTGGCGCGACTTTCCAGGTGCCTACTGAAATCCGCCCCGACCGCAAGGAGTCCATTTCTATGAAAAATCTCATCATATTCGCACGCAAACGCGGCGGCAAGACCATGGCCGACAAGCTCGCAGCAGAAATCATGGACGCTTTCAACGAGCAGGGCGGCGCATTCAAGCGCAAAGAGGACATGCACCGCATGGCCGAGGCTAACCGTGCTTTTGCACACTTCCGTTTCTAATCCGAGATCATCCCTAAAATGGCAAAACACGACGAACTCAAATTCACTCGAAATATCGGCATCATGGCTCACATCGATGCCGGCAAGACTACCACTTCAGAGCGTATACTGTTCTACACCGGTCTGACACACAAGATCGGTGAGGTACATGACGGCGCTGCCACCATGGACTGGATGGAGCAGGAGCAAGAGCGCGGTATCACGATCACCTCCGCAGCTACCACCACATTCTGGAAATATGGTGACAACAAATACAAAATCAACCTGATTGACACCCCGGGACACGTTGACTTCACTGTTGAGGTAGAGCGTTCCCTCCGTGTGCTCGACGGCGCTGTCGCTGCTTTCTGCGCAGTCGGAGGTGTTGAGCCCCAGAGCGAGACCGTATGGCGTCAGGCTGACAAATACAATGTGCCGCGTATCGGTTATGTCAACAAGATGGACCGCTCTGGCGCAAACTTCTTTGAGGTTGTACGTCAGGTGCGCGAAGTGCTTGGCGCGACCCCGCTCCCCATTCAGATACCCATAGGCGCCGAGGAGACTTTCAAGGGCGTTGTTGACCTCGTGACCATGAAGGCCATCTTCTGGCATGACGAAACTATGGGCGCGGAATACAGCATCGAGGAAATCCCCGCCAACCTCAAGGACGAGGCCGAGGAATACCGCGACAAGATGCTCGAGACTCTCGCCGAGTTTGACGAGGAGCTTATGGGCAAGTATTTTGACGACCCCGCTTCTATCACCGAGGAGGAAATCCGTGCTGCTATCCGCAAGACCACCCTCGCCATGCAGGTCAACCCGATGATCTGCGGCTCCTCGTTCAAGAACAAGGGCGTGCAGACACTGCTCGACGCTGTTTGCGCTTACCTCCCCTCTCCCGAGGATGCCGGAGCAGTCGAAGGCCATGCCGTCGGCGACACCGAGGAAATTCTCACTCGCGAGCCTTCTCCCGAAGCCCCGATGTGCGCCCTCGCGTTCAAAATTGCTACCGACCCCTACGTAGGCCGTCTCTGCTTCTTTCGCGTTTACTCCGGCAATGTCGAGGCCGGCAGCTACGTCCTTAACAGCCGCTCCGGCAAGAAGGAGCGTATCTCACGCCTCTTCCAGATGCACTCCAACAAGCAGAACCCGAAAGAGATGATCGGCTGCGGCGACATCGGCGCAGGCGTAGGCTTCAAGGACATCCGCACCGGTGACACACTCTGCGACGAGAACAATCCCATCGTGCTTGAGGCCATGGAGTTCCCCGACCCCGTGATCGGCATCGCTGTTGAACCCAAGACACAGAAGGACCTCGACAAGCTCGGCGTCGGCCTCCAGAAGCTGGCAGAGGAAGACCCGACATTCCGCGTTGAGACCAACGAGGAGACCGGCCAGACTGTCATCTCCGGTATGGGCGAGCTTCACCTCGACATCATCATCGACCGTCTCCGCCGCGAGTTCAAGGTAGAGTGCAACCAGGGCCGTCCACAGGTTACATACAAGGAGACTATCACCAAGCCGGTTGAACTCCGCGAGACATTCAAGAAGCAGACCGGTGGCCGCGGTAAGTTTGCCGACATCATCGTCCGCATCGAGCCGGTTGACGAGGGCTTCGAGGGCAACCTCCAGTTCGTTGACGAGGTCAAGGGCGGCAACGTGCCTAAGGAATACATCCCCTCAGTACAGAAGGGCTTCCAGACCGCCATGAAGAACGGTGTCCTTGCAGGATATGCCGTTGAGCAGCTCAAGGTGACCCTCCTCGACGGCAGCTTCCACCCCGTTGACTCCGACCAGCTCTCATTCGAGCTTTGCGCTATTCAGGCGTTCAAGAAAGGCTGCGAAAAGGCAGGCCCCGTACTGCTCGAGCCTATCATGAAGATCGAAGTCGTTACCCCCGAGGAAAGCATGGGTGACGTAATCGGCGACCTCAACAAGCGTCGCGGACAGGTAGAAGGCATGGAGACAAGCCGCAGCGGTGCTCGCATCGTCAAGGCCAAAGCGCCCCTCGCAGAGATGTTTGGCTACGTGACAGCCCTGCGTACTATCACCTCCGGCCGTGCTACAAGCACAATGTCGTTCAGCCACTACGCGGAGGTTAGCAACTCAATCGCCAAGAATGTCCTGACAGAGGTTCAGGGCCGTGTAGATTTATTGAAATAAAATACCACCACAATATGAGCCAAAAAATAAGAATCAAACTCAAATCTTACGATCACAACTTGGTCGACAAGTCGGCCGACAAGATCGTCAAGACAGTGAAATCAACAGGCGCAGTGGTCAGCGGCCCGATACCCCTGCCCACACACAAGCGCATCTTCACAGTAAACCGCTCCACATTCGTCAACAAGAAGTCTCGCGAGCAGTTCCAGCTCTCAGCCTATCAGCGCCTGATAGACATCTACAGCTCGACCACGAAGACTATCGACGCGCTGATGAAGCTCGAGCTCCCCAGCGGCGTGGACGTGTCAATCAAGGTTTGATACGCACTCTCCATCACAAGTAAGAACATCTATTAATAACATAAGTAAGAAATGCCAGGATTAATTGGAAAGAAAATCGGAATGACATCCGTTTTCAGTGCCGACGGAAAGAACATTCCGTGCACTGTTATCGAAGCAGGTCCTTGTGTGGTTACTCAGGTAAAGACTCTTGAGAACGACGGCTACGAGGCAGTCCAGGTAGGCTTCATGGAGAAAAAGGAGAAGCATACCAACAAGCCCGAAGCAGGTCACTTCAAGAAGGCTGGAGTAGCCCCCCAAAGACACTTGGCCGAGTTCAAAGCTTTTGAAACACTCCCCACGCTGGGCGACACTCTCACTGTCGAACTCTTCCAGGAGGGCGGCTTTGTCGATGTTGTCGGCACAAGCAAGGGTAAAGGTTTCCAGGGCGTTGTGAAGCGCCACGGTTTCGGCGGCGTGGGACAGTCTACCCACGGCCAGCACAACCGACTCCGCGCACCCGGTGCCATCGGCGCCTGCTCGTATCCCGCAAAGGTCTTCAAAGGCCTCCGCATGGCCGGGCACATGGGCAACGAGCGTGTCACTGTCCAGAATCTTCAGGTCATCAAAGTGATGCCTGAACACAACTTGTTAGTAATTAAAGGTTCTGTCCCCGGAGCCAAAGGTTCAATCGTTTTAGTCGAGAAATAATGGAAGTAGCAGTTTTCAACATCAAAGGAGAAGACACCGGCCGCAAGGTCGTTCTCAATGACAACGTCTTCGCGTGCGAACACGAAGGTAATGCCGAGCACACAGTATATCTCGACGTCAAGCAGTTTCTGGGCAACCAGAGACAAGGTACTCATAAGAGCAAGGAACGCAGTGAAGTGTCCGGCTCGACACGCAAGCTCGGCCGCCAGAAAGGCGGCGGCGGCGCACGTCGCGGCGACATCAACTCTCCGCTGCTCCGTGGTGGTGGTACTGTCTTCGGTCCCCGTCCCCGTGACTATAGAACGAAATTGAACAAAAAGGTGAAGAGACTCGCTCGCCGCCTTGCACTCACCGCAAAGCAGCAGCAGGGCCACATCATCGTGGTCGAGAACTTCACTTTCGACGCTCCCAGAACAAAAAGCTACATCGAGCTGGCAAAAAACTTCAAACTAGAGGATAAAAAAGTCCTCCTCGTTTTGTCGAATCCAGATAAAAATGTACTTTTGTCTGTTCGTAACGTACCTAACGCCCTCATGGCACAGGCTATGGAGCTGAATGCGTACACAGTGTTGAACAATGATGCCATCATCATGACTGAGGATAGCGTCGGACAGATAAATGAACTTTAATTTCAACGCACGTCAGAAAATGGACATACAAATCAAACCGATACTCACGGAAAAGGCGACAGCATTGAGCGAAAAGCTTAACTGCTACACCTTTGCGGTATCTCCCGACGCCAACAAGTTTCAAATCAAGGACATCGTCGAGAAGCTCTACAATGTGCGCGTCGTAAGTGTGACAACAGCCAACTACGCCGGCAAGCGCAAGCAACGCTGGACAAAGGGCGGACTCATCAGAGGCCGCAAGGATGCCTTCAAAAAGGCATACATCAAGGTGGCTGAAGGACAAAAAATCGACTTTTACAGTAACATCTAACAATAATGGCAGTAAGAAAATTTAAGCCCACCACCCCTGGGCAAAGACACAAGATTATTGGTGTATTCAAAGGAACCATCACTGCTACTACACCAGAAAAGTCTCTTACAGTCGGCAAACGCTCTACCGGTGGCCGCAACAGCTCTGGCCACCTCTCCACTCGCTATCGCGGTGGCGGCCACAAGAGAAAATTGCGTCTCATTGACTTCAAGAGAAACAAAGACGGCATACCCGCAGTTGTAAAGACTATCGAGTACGACCCCAACCGCTCAGCCCGCATCGCGCTGCTCTTCTACAAGGACGGCGAGAAGGCGTACATCATCGCCCCCAACGGACTCGAGGTCGGTCAGACCGTCATCAGCGGCGAGGACGTAAGCCCCGAAGTCGGCAATGCCCTCCCTCTGGCAAAAATCCCCGTCGGTACCCTCATCCATTGTATCGAACTACGTCCCGGCCAGGGAGCCTGCATGGCACGCTCTGCCGGTACATTCGCTCAGTTGACGTCTCGTGAAGGCGCATACGCGATTATCAAATTGCCTTCCGGTGAAACACGCAAGGTGCTGCTCACCTGCCGTGCTACTGTCGGCGTTGTCGGCAACTCCGACCACGCCCTCGAGCAGAGCGGCAAGGCCGGCCGTTCACGCTGGCTCGGCAGACGCCCACACAACCGTGGTGTTGTTATGAACCCTGTCGATCACCCCATGGGTGGTGGTGAAGGCCGCCAGTCTGGCGGACACCCGCGTTCCCGTACTGGACTCTACGCTAAGGGTAAGAAGACTCGCTCGCCCAAGAAGCATTCTTCCAAGTACATCATCGAAAGAAGGAAAAAGTAAATTTGATTAATCTAAGACAACTATGAGTCGTTCACTAAAGAAAGGTCCGTTTATCAGCGTAAAGCTCGAAAAGAAAGTGGAAGCCATGGATGCAAGCGGCAAAAAGTCCGTCATCAAGACCTGGAGCCGTGCCTCGATGATTTCCCCCGACTTCGTCGGCCACACTTTCGCGGTTCACAATGGTAACAAGTTCATCCCTGTCTACGTAACTGAAAACATGGTAGGCCACAAGCTCGGAGAGTTCGCTCCCACGCGCACCTTCCGTGGTCACGCAGGCAACAAGAAGAAATAAGGCCACAATATAATTCAAGCAAATAATACAACTACATACAATGGGTAAAAGAAAAAGACAATCAGCCGACCTGATCAAGGAAGCGCGCAAGAGCGAGTACTTCGCAAAACTGCGCAATGTCCCCTCTTCCCCGCGCAAGATGCGCCTCGTGGTGGACATGATCAGAGGAAAGGAAGTGTTCAAAGCCCTCGGTATTCTCAAATTCTCGAACAAGGAGGCTGCTCGCAAAGTCTATAAGCTCCTCCGCTCTGCCATAGCCAACTGGGAGGAGAAGAACCAGCGCAAGGCCCAGTCCGGCGAACTTTTCGTCTCGACTGTCTTCGTTGACTGCGCTCCCATGCTCAAGCGTCTCCGCCCTGCCCCCCAGGGCCGCGGCTATAGAATCCGCAAGCGCTCAAATCACGTGACTATCTTCGTTGACGCTATTAACAATAATTCTAACGACTAATCTAAATGGGACAGAAAGTAAATCCAATAAGCAACCGTCTCGGTGTTATCCGCGGTTGGGACTCCAACTGGTACGGTGGCAAGAAATACGGCAAGACTCTGCTCGAAGATTCTAAGATCCGCAAATACCTCCGTACCCGCCTCGCTAAGGCAAGTGTCTCAAGAATTATTATTGAGCGTACTCTCAAGATGGTGACAGTGACTATCTGCACTTCTCGTCCCGGCATGATCATCGGCAAGGGCGGCAAGGATGTAGATGCGCTCAAGGAGGAACTCAAGAACCTCACTTCCAAGGAAGTTCAGATAAACATCCACGAAATCAAGCGACCCGAGCTCGACGCTGAAATCGTGGCTGCCAACGTGGCTCGCCAGATTGAGAACAAGGTGGCTTACCGCCGTGCTGTCAAGATGGCAGTCTCCTCAACTATGCGCATGGGCGCGGAGGGCATCAAGATTCAGGTCAGCGGCCGTCTCAACGGAGCTGAAATGGCTCGTTCCGAGATGTTCAAGGAGGGACGCACACCGCTTCACACTCTCCGCGCTGACATTGATTACGCGCTGGTGGAGGCTCTAACCAAGGTCGGCATCGTCGGCATCAAGGTGTGGATCTGCCGTGGCGAAATCTACGGAAAGCACGAACTCACTCCCTCTTACGCTATCGGGCAGAAGGAGAACTCACGTCCCGGCGGCAGAAAGGGCGGTTTCCGCAACAAGAAGAACAGCAACCGTTAAACAACTGAAAGACAATGTTACAACCGAAAAAAACTAAATTCCGCCGCTCGCAAAAGGGGCGTATGAAGGGTGAAGCCCAGAGAGGTAACCAGCTGGCTTTCGGCTCGTTTGGCATCAAAACCCTCGAATCCAAGTGGATCACAGGCCGTCAGATTGAGGCTGCTCGTATCGCCGTAACACGTTACATGCAGCGTCAGGGCCAGATCTGGATACGCATCTTCCCGGACAAACCCATTACGAAGAAGCCTGCCGAGGTGCGTATGGGTAAGGGTAAAGGTAATCCCGAAGGCTTCGTGGCACCTGTTACCCCCGGACGCATCATCATCGAGGTGGAAGGCGTAAGCTACGATGTCGCCAAGGAAGCGCTGCGCCTTGCAGCTCAGAAGCTCCCGGTGCTGACCAAGTTTGTAGTCCGCAGAGACTATGACCCCTCACAGAACATCTAAAACTCTATTTATAACCAATGAAAAAGGAAGAAATCAAGGAATTAAGCATTCAAGAGCTGCAGGCCAGCATAGAGGCCGCAGAGAAGGCTTATCGTGAATTGAAAGTAACGCACGCGATCTCTCCCATCGACAATCCCGCGAAGATCACCGCAGACCGTCGCGCGATTGCCCGAATGAAGACTATCCTGCGTCAGAAAGAGCTCGCTGCTCTCAAGTCAGTAAACGAATAATCCCTCTAATCAATCAACGAAAATGGAAAAAAGACATTTAAGAAAGGAAAGAATTGGGGTTGTTTCCAGCAACAAGGCTGACAAGACCATCACAGTCGAAATCAAGTGGAAGGAGAAGCACCCCATCTACGGCAAGTTTGTCAACAAGACAAAGAAGTACCACGCTCATGACGAGAAGAACGAGTGCTCAATTGGCGACACTGTGCGCCTGATGGAGACACGCCCCCTGAGCAAGACCAAGAGATGGAGACTTGTAGAAATCATCGAAAAAGTTAAGTAATTATGATACAGAGTGAATCACGTTTGACAGTAGCGGATAACAGTGGTGCGAAAGAAGCACTCTGCATCCATGTGCTTGGCGGTACTGGTCGCCGTTATGCTTCAGTGGGCGATATAATCGTTGTGACTATCAAGAGCGCCATCCCCTCCTCTGAAGTCAAGAAGGGTACAGTCTCAAAGGCTATCGTGGTGCGTACCAAGAAGGAAATCCGCCGTCCGGATGGCAGCTACATCCGTTTCGACGACAACGCCTGTGTCCTCCTCAAGAATGACGGGGACATCCGAGGCACTCGTATCTTCGGACCGGTAGCCCGCGAGCTCCGTGCCGCGAACATGAAAATCGTCTCACTTGCACCCGAGGTGCTTTAATCCAATAAATAGAGCAAATATGGCAAAACTTCATATTAAAAAGGGTGACACGGTCTATGTCAATGCCGGCGACGACAAGGGCAAGACCGGTCGTGTCCTCGAGGTGCAGGTCAAGAAGAACCGTGCCTTTGTGGAAGGCCTGAACATGGTCTCGAAGAGCACCAAGCCGACAGCCAAGCATCCTCAGGGAGGTATCGTGCAGATGGAGGCTCCCATTCACATTTCCAACCTCAATCTCATCGACCCCAAGTCTGGCAAGCCGACCCGCATCGGCCGCCGCAAGAATGAGGCTGGAAAGACAGTTCGTTATTCTAAAAAAACAGGAGAGGAGATCAAATAACCATGAGCACTACACTTAGCAAAGACTATAAGGAGCGTATTGTTCCTGAGCTCACCAAGGAGTTCAACTATACTACAGTGATGCAGGTGCCTCGCCTCGAGAAGATTGTCATCAATCAGGGCCTCGGCGCTGCCACTCAGGACAAGAAGCTCATCGAGACTGCAATCAACGAGATCACAGCCATTACCGGCCAGAAAGCCGTTGCTACTGTGTCGCGCAAGGACATCTCAAACTTCAAGCTGCGCAAGAAAATGCCCATCGGCGTGATGGTCACTCTCCGTCGCGACAGAATGTACGAATTCCTCGAGAGACTCGTGCGTGTGGCTCTGCCCCGCATCCGTGACTTCAAGGGTATCAACTCCAATCTCGACGGACGCGGCAACTACACTCTCGGCATCACCGAGCAGATCATTTTCCCGGAGATCAACATTGACAATGTCCCCAAGCTGCAGGGTATGAACATCACATTCGTGACTTCTGCCAAGACTGACGAGGAGGGATTCGCATTGCTCAAGAAATTCGGTTTACCCTTCAAAAAATAAGACACATGGCAAAAGAATCAATGAAAGCGCGTGAAGTGAAGCGTCAGCGCATGGTTGCCAAATACGCCGAGCGCAAGGCTGCCCTCAAGAAGGCTGCCCTCGCCGACGAGAACGGCAACATCGACTACGAGGCTCTCACAAAGCTCCAGAAGCTGCCCCGTAACGCTTCGAGAGTGCGTCTTCACAACCGTTGCGAGATCACAGGCCGTCCGAAAGGATATATGCGTCAGTTCGGCATCTCACGTATCCAGTTCCGCGAGATGGCTTCGGCAGGCCTGATACCCGGCGTCAAGAAGGCAAGCTGGTGACACTCCGCGACCCCGCCGGGGTCGCCCGTGTCATTTTGCGCCGGCTGCGCACAATAAAGCCCGCACCTCTCACGTTACGTGTAGAGGTGTCGGGCGCAGCAGCGCCGGTCACGACAAGACATACAGAGATAATTAAATATTGTTCAGGGTTCCTGAATCAATTTAAAAATCAAACAAATGACTGATCCAATAGCAGATTACCTGACGAGACTCAGAAATGCCATCCGCGCAGGACACCGCGTGGTGGAAATCCCGTCATCTAAAATCAAGAGAGCAATCACCGAGATTCTCTTCGAGCAGGGATACATCCTCAACTACAAGTTTGAGGAAGGCAATACCCCTGCGGGCAACATCAAAATCGCCCTCAAGTACAATCCGGCAGACAAGGAGAGCGCAATCCGCTGTCTGCGTCGTGTTTCGCGCCCTGGCTTGCGTCAGTACACCGGCTACAAGGACATGCCGCGCGTATTGAATGGTCTGGGCATCGCCATCCTTTCCACCTCACGTGGAGTGATGACCAACAAGCAGGCCAAGGAGGAGAAGATCGGCGGTGAAGTATTGTGTTACGTTTACTAATCAGGAGGTATCGATATGTCAAGAATAGGAAAAGCTCCCATAGAAATACCTGCAGGCGTGACCGTACAGGTAAAGGACCATGTAGTAACAGTCAAAGGTCCGAAAGGCGAACTGAGTCAGGCCATCAACCCCGAAATCAACGTTGCACAGGAAGACGGCAAGCTGGTGCTGACACGCCCCAGCGACGATCGCGAGCACCGCGCGCAGCACGGTCTCTTCCGCGCCCTGATACACAACATGGTGGTAGGCGTTTCCGCCGGATACAAGAAAGAGATGGAACTTGTCGGTGTGGGCTACCGTGCCACATCGACCGGCCAAGTGCTGGAACTGGCTCTCGGATTCTCTCATGCTATTTTCATCAAGCTTCCTAAGGAGATAAAGGTAGAGGCCAAGTCAGAGCGCAACAAGAATCCGCTGATCATCCTCGAATCTGCCGACAAGCAGCTCCTCGGTCAGGTCTGCGCCAAGATACGCTCGCTGCGCAAGCCCGAGCCTTACAAGGGCAAGGGTATCAAGTTTGTCGGCGAGGTTATCCGCCGCAAGTCTGGTAAATCGGCAAGTGCCAAATAATTAAATTAGGAAACCATGATATCCAAGATAGCAAGAAGAAACAAGATAAAGGCCCGTATACGCGGAAAGATCAAGGGAACGGCTCAGCGTCCCCGCATGAGTGTGTTCCGCTCCAACAAGGGCATCTACGTACAGCTCATCGACGACCTGCGCGGCTGCACGCTGTGTGCCGCTGACTCTCGCGACATCAAGGAGGGCAACAAGGTCGAAATCTCCGCCAAGGTGGGAGAGGCTATAGCAAAGAAGGCCATGGAGGCCGGTATCACTGAGGTTGTCTTCGACCGCAACGGATACCTGTTCCACGGCAGAGTGAAATCACTGGCAGACGCAGCCCGCAAGGCCGGCCTTAAATTTTAATAGTACATCTCATGGCAAAGACATTCAATAGAGTTAAATCAACCAATGATTTGGAGCTGAAAGACCGCCTGGTAGCCATCAACCGCGTGACTAAGGTTACGAAGGGTGGACGCGCGTTCAGCTTTGCCGCCATAGTTGTGGTAGGCAACGAGGACGGCATCATCGGCTGGGGCCTTGGCAAAGCCAACGAGGTTCAAGCAGCCATTGCAAAGGGCGTCGAGACTGCCAAGAAGAATCTGATTAAGGTGCCTGTGCACAAGGGAACTATCCCCCACGAGGTTGCAGCCAAGTTCGGCGGCAGCCGCATCTTCATCCGTCCGGCATCCACCGGTACGGGAGTCAAGGCCGGCGGCGCCATGCGTGCCGTGCTCGAGAGCGTGGGCATCACCGACGTGCTGGCAAAGTCGAAGGGTTCATCCAACCCCCACAACCTTGTCAAGGCAACCATCGAGGCGCTGGCAGAGCTGCGCAGCCCGGCACAGATAGCCGCAGCGCGTGGCATCTCAGTGGAAAAAGTGTTTAACGGCAAATAATAGAAGACAATGGCAAAAATCGAAATCAAACAGATCAAGAGCCGCATCAACTGCCCTGCCGTACAGAAACGCACTCTCGATGCGCTGGGTCTCCACAAGATGAACCACACAGTGGTCAAGGAGGACACCCCCTCGATAATGGGTATGGTGAAGGCAGTAAGCCACCTGGTACAAGTCACAAAACTTTAAATCAGAATCAACAATGGAATTACATAATCTCAAACCGGCTCCCGGCAGCAACAAAGGTAACAAGCGCATAGGACGCGGTCCAGGCAGCGGCTACGGCGGCACTTCGACCCGCGGTCACAAAGGCGCCAAGTCGCGTTCCGGATACAAGCGCAAAATCGGTTTCGAGGGCGGCCAGATGCCTCTCCAGCGCCGTGTGCCCAAATTCGGATTCAACAACCTCAGCCGCGTTGAATACAAGGCTCTCAACCTTGACGCAATCGAGGCGCTGGCACAGGCCCGCAGCCTGACTACCATCACAGTTGAGGATCTCCGCAATGCCGGCCTGGTATCCAAGAAAGCCCTTGTCAAGGTGCTCGCCGGCGGCAGCATAAGCACTGCCGTCGAGGTGCACGCCGACGCCTTCTCCAAGAAGGCCGAGGAGGCTATCGTGGCTGCCGGAGGCAAAGCTATCAAACCAGAAAAGTAATCAAAATGGGATTTATTCAGACAGTCAAAAATATCTGGAGCGTAGAGGATTTGCGCAAGCGCATCGGCATAACGCTGCTGCTTGTCATCATTTACCGTTTCGGATGCTACGTAGTGTTGCCGGGCATCGACCCTGACAGCCTGCTTGCACTCAAGAATTTCACCTCGGACGGACTGATGCAGCTCATCGACATGTTCTCCGGAGGCGCCTTCTCACAGGCATCAATATTCGCACTCGGTATCATGCCTTACATCACTGCGTCCATTGTGATACAGCTGGCCGGCATGGTGCTCCCCTCGTTCCAGAAGATGCAGCGTGAGGGAGAGAGCGGTCGTATGAAGCTCAACCAGTACACCCGCTACCTGACAGTGCTCATATTGCTGGTGCAGGGTCCGGCCTACCTGATGAACCTGAAATATCAGATTGCATCTGCCGGCGGACACGTTGAGATGGGATTCTGGACCATTGCGTTCATGACCATAGTGCTTGCGGCAGGCTCCATGTTCATCATGTGGCTCGGTGAGCGTATCGACCAGAAGGGTGTGGGCAATGGTATCTCGTTCGTCATCCTCATCGGTATCATCGCCCGTCTCCCGGAGGCATTCATCCAGGAATTTACCGGTCGACTCCTCAACTCCGCAGGTGGCGGTCTGGTGATATTCCTCATTGAAATCGTGATTTTGGTGGCTGTCATCGCCGGTGCAGTCCTGCTCGTGCAGGGCACTCGCAAGGTGCCTGTGCAGTACGCCAAGCGTATCGTGGGCAACAAGCAGTACGGCGGCGCACGCCAGTACATACCTCTGAAGGTTAACGCCGCCGGCGTTATGCCTATCATCTTCGCTCAGGCGATAATGTTCATACCCGTCACACTCGCGGGCTTCTCCACTTCCGGCACCGGATTCTGGGGCGCGCTGACCGACATGTACGGCTGGACATACAACATCCTGTATTTCCTCATGATCGTCGCCTTTACCTATTTCTACACTGCCATCACAGTGCGTCCGGCGCAGATGGCCGAAGACATGAAGCGCAACAACGGGTTCATCCCCGGCATCAAGCCTGGCAAGCCGACTGTGGACTACCTGGATTCGATCATGTCGCGCATCACGCTTCCCGGCTCAATCTTTCTGGGCATCGTGGCTATCCTCCCGGCGATTGCGCACGTCTGCGGCCTGAACCGCAGCTTCGCGTCATTCTTCGGCGGAACATCGCTGCTGATTCTCGTGGGTGTGATACTTGACACACTCCGCATCATCGAGGGTCACCTGCTGATGCGCCACTACGACGGACTGATGAAGGACGGCCGCATCAAAGGCCGCACAACCGGCAGCGCCGCTTTTTAAGTCATAGAGAAGACAGATATACATCAATAAATGATTTATCTCAAGACAGCGGAAGAAATCGAATTGATACGTGCAGCAGGAGACCTGCTCAGCCGGGCGCTTGGCGAGGTTGCCAAGGCCGTCCGCCCTGGTGTCACCACGCTGCAGCTCGATACCATAGCACGTGAGTTTATCCTTGACAACGGGGGTAAGCCCACTTGCCTTGGGTATCACGGTTTTCCCGGCACTCTCTGCATAGAGGTCAACGAGACTGTGGTTCACGGTTTCCCTTCCAACTATATGTTGCGTGAGGGTGACATCGTCGGCACGGACTGTGTGGCGGAACTCAACGGCTACAATGCCGACATGTGCTACACGTTTGCCGTAGGTGAGGTTGACCCGAAGGTGCTTGACCTGCTGACGGTGACCAAGGCGTCGCTCTACAAGGGCATCGCTGCCGCCAAGGCCGGCAAGCGAGTTGGCGACATTGCCAACACCGTGCAGACATATTGCGAGCGTCACGGATACAGTGTCGTGCGCGAGATGTGCGGCCACGGCATCGGCAAGAGCATGCACGAGGACCCTGAAGTGCCTAACTACGGCCGTCGGGGCATCGGCGCTGTATTGCGCGACGGCATGACCATCTGCATTGAGCCGATGATCAACATGGGGAGCAAGAACATCGTGATAGAGCGAGACGGGTGGCAGTGCCGCACACGGGACCGCAAGCCGTCGGCTCATTTCGAGCATACGATAGCTATCAATGGGGAGCATCCGGTGATACTGACCACGTTCGATTACATAGAGGCCGCTGTCTCGGGACAGTCGTAAATCGTCACAGGTATGGCAAAGCAGGCAGCAATAGAAATAGACGGTGTAATCCTCGAAGCGTTGTCAAACGCGATGTTCAAGGTTGAGCTCGAGAACGGGCACGTGATAACCGCGCACATCTCGGGGAAGATGCGTATGCACTACATCAAAATCCTTCCCGGCGACAAGGTAAAGGTGGAGATGTCCCCTTACGACCTGTCGAAGGGCCGCATTTCATTCAGATACAAATAAACACAGATATGAAAGTAAGAGCTTCAATCAAAAAGCGCACGCCCGACTGCAAGATTGTGCGTCGCAAAGGAAGATTATACGTAATCAACAAGAAAAATCCCAAATTCAAACAGCGTCAAGGATAATTTTATTACCTTTGCAAACTAATTCAGAAGTAATATATGGCAGTAAGAATCGTCGGCGTTGACTTGCCGCAAAACAAGCGAGGCGAAATCGCCTTGACATATATCTATGGTATCGGTCGCAGCGCGGCCAAGACCATATTGGAGAAGGCGGGCGTGGACCGCGACATAAAGGTACAGGACTGGACAGACGACCAGGCCGCAGCAGTGCGTGAGGTGATCCAGAACGAGTACAAGGTAGAGGGCGACCTCCGCTCGGAGATCCAGCTCAACATCAAGCGACTGATGGACATCGGTTGCTATCGCGGCATCCGTCACCGTATCGGCCTTCCGGTTCGCGGACAGAGCACCAAGAACAATGCGCGTACCCGCAAGGGCCGCAAGAAAACGGTCGCCAACAAGAAGAAAGCTACAAAATAAAATAACAGTATGGCAAAAAAGACAGTCGCAGCAAAGAAGAGAAACGTCAAGGTTGACGCAATGGGTCAGCTTCACGTTCATTCCTCTTTCAACAACATCATTGTATGCCTTGCCAACACCGAGGGACAGGTTATTTCCTGGTCCTCAGCTGGCAAGATGGGCTTCCGTGGCTCAAAGAAGAACACACCCTACGCTGCCCAGATGGCAGCACAGGATTGTGCCAAGGTGGCATACGATTTGGGATTACGCAAAGTAAAGGCTTACGTGAAAGGACCGGGCAACGGTCGCGAGTCGGCTATCCGTACTATCCACGGCGCCGGCATCGAGGTGGTTGAGATCATCGACGTGACACCGCTGCCGCACAATGGCTGCCGTCCTCCCAAAAGAAGACGCGTGTAAAGAAAGAACCGGAGCCGAGCGCCGTAAGGCAAGCGGCTGAAGAAAGAAAACAACCAAGTATGCCATCTGTACACACTGGCCTTGAATGCGAAAAGACTGTCCCGCATCTTTCTCTCGACAGTCGCGGCTGTCGCTAAGAGGCAATGAAACAGATAGGCGCAAAGAAACAAGAAACAAATGGCAAGATATACAGGTCCGAAAACAAAAATCGCCAGAAAGTTTGGCGAAGCCATCTATGGCGAGGATAAAGTGCTGGCTAAGAAGAACTATCCGCCGGGACAGCACGGCAACAACCGCAGAAGAAAAGTCTCGGAGTATGGCCAGCAGCTGCGTGAGAAGCAGAAGGCGAAATATACATACGGTGTGCTGGAGCGTCAGTTCCGCAACCTGTTCGAGAAGGCTGCCCGCACCAAGGGCATTACCGGTGAGGTACTGCTCCAGCTGCTCGAGTCGCGCCTCGACAACGTGGTATACCGTTTGGGTATCGCGCCCTCACGCCCCGCTGCACGCCAGATCGTGCTGCACAAGCATATCACAGTAAACGGCAAGGTGGTCAACATTGCTTCATACCATGTACGCCCGGGCGACATCGTCGCTGTGCGCGAGCGTTCCAAGTCGCTCGAGGTGATAAGCGACGCTCTCGCTGGCTTCAACCACAGCAAGTATCCGTGGATAGAGTGGGATGACAGTGTCAAGGGAGGCAAGTTCCTTCACGTTCCGCAGCGTGAGGACATCCCTGAGACTATCAAAGAGCAGTTGATCGTAGAGTTGTATTCTAAATAATAAACAATAGAGTCCCATGCCCATTTTAGCATTTCAAAAGCCTGAAAAAGTAGTGATGCTGGAAGACAAGCCGTCTTTCGGGAAATTTGAGTTCCGTCCGTTGGAGCCTGGCTACGGCCAGACCATCGGCAATGCGCTCCGCCGCATCCTCCTCTCTTCGCTGGGCGGCTTCGCCATCTGTTCGATCCGCATCGACGGCGTTGCGCATGAATTTGACACAATTCCCGGAGTGCGTGAGGATGTGACCAACATCATCCTCAACCTCAAGCGCGTGCGTTTCAAGCAGACCACTGACGACCATGACACTGAGAAGGGGTCAGTCACGATTTCGGGCACTGACGTGTTCAAAGCAGGTGACTTGGGTAAGGCATTGAGCGGATTTGAAGTATTGAACCCTGAGCTTGAGATATGCCATCTCGCCCAGACGGCATCAATGCATCTGGAGTTCACTGTCAACAGAGGCCGCGGGTGGGTTCCCGCTGACGAGAACCGCGAGATGATGGAAGGCGAAGATCTGAACGTCATCGCCATTGACTCCATCTATACTCCGATAGTGAACGTGAAGTATGTCGTTGACAACTACCGCGTGGAGCAGAAGACCGACTATGAGAAGTTGCTCATCGAGGTGACGACAGACGGTTCGATACATCCGAAAGATGCGCTGAAGGAGGCATCCAAAATTCTGATTCAGCACTTCATTCTGTTCACTGATGACAAAATCTCACTCGAGGCTCCGATTGATGAAGATGATGAGGAGTTTGACGAGGATGTCCTCAAGATGCGCCAGCTTCTGAAGACCAAGCTGTCCGACATGTCTCTGTCAGTGCGTGCACTGAACTGCCTGAAGAGCGCAGAAGTCGAGACACTGGGCGAGCTGGTGGGCTTCAACAAGAATGACTTGCTGAAATTCCGCAATTTCGGAAGAAAGTCCCTTACCGAACTCGATCAGCTACTTGAATCGAAAAACCTCACTTTCGGGATGGACATATCAAAGTATAAATTAGACAGAGACTAAAGATCACCATGAGACATAATAAGAAATTCAACCACCTGAGCCGCAAGAAAGCCCATCGCGACGCGCTGTTGTCAAACATGGCTTCATCGCTGATCCTCCACAAGAGAATCACAACTACTCTCGCCAAGGCGAAGGCCCTGCGCGTATATGTAGAGCCGCTGATCACACGCAGCAAAGTCGATAACGGCCAGAACCGCCGCATCGTGTTCTCATACCTCCAGAACAAGGAGAGCATCAAGGAGCTTTTCGCTGTAGTGGGCGAGAAGGTCGCTGACCGTCCGGGCGGTTATTGCCGCATACTGAAGACCGGTCATCGTCTGGGCGACAACGCCGAGATGTGCTTCATCGAGCTTGTAGACTTCAACGAGAATATGCTGAAGGATGCCGACAAGAAGCCTGCCAAGGCCAAGAGATCACGCCGCAGCAGCAAGAAGGCCGCTCCCAAGGCAGAGGCTGTAGAGGCAGCTGCTCCCGCAGCTGAAGAAGCTAAGGCAGAGTAATGTAGTATAGCGGCTAATGCCGCATCCCTAGATACAGATGAATGTGTGACTCGCTGTGGGTTGCACATTTGTCTTTTATGCCTGATTCTCGTCCCTCGTCTTTGGGCCGGAATTTTCATTGCAGTAACTATTCAGCCAAGGGATAATGCACGTTCTTCTCTTTGAGGGCAATCAGGT
>ERZ808240.631-NODE-631-length-45022-cov-5.067850_pt1 | contig 45022 bp, 32 predicted proteins | sample MGYA00521084_ERZ808240 | MGnify/ENA primary metagenome ERZ808240 (study PRJEB31516, sample SAMN03275571) | gut metagenome | biome: mammalia-associated habitat; material: feces | host: Papio cynocephalus | place: Kenya | collected 2012-08-06 ...
CAGCGCCTTTGAGCGCCAGCACGCCCTGCGCGCCGAACACGCCGCAGGCCCACGCAGTAAACGTGGTGAACAGGATCAGAGGCCATTGCAGTTCCATGATTTACTCCTCCCCTTGCCAGTCGCGGTTGCGCAGGATGTACACGAACGACGGGTTGTTGCCCACGTTCGGCAGATGATGCACGTCGGACTGCTTGTAATCCTGCACGCAATCCTTCAGTTTGATGCGCGTGTGCTCGGTCTTGTCGTAGCTCGGGTCGCCCTCGGTGACGTCGACCACCCACGGCGCCTCGAACGAGTCGATGCCCTTGTCCAAATCGCCGAAGAAACGCGCACGGCCGCCGCACTGGGCCACACATGCCGGCAGCTCGCCTTGGGCGATGCGCTGCTCGCACAGCGTGCACTTCTCGATAACGCGCTCCTCGGTGTTCAGGTAACGCACACCATACGGGCAGCTCATGGCGCAGAACTGGCAGCCGATGCACTTCGACTTGTCAATCTGCACGGTGCCGTCCTCGGCGATGTGGCTGGCCTCGGTGGGGCACACCTTCACGCACTCCGGGTCCTTGCAATGCTGGCACTGCACGGTCAGGAAATACATCTCCACGTCAGGCCACGTGCCGCAGCCGTCGGCCTTCGGGTTCGGGCCAATGCGCAGCGTCTTGTTCCAATAATCGCCCACCGGCACGTTGTTCATGGCCTTGCACGCCACGCTGCACGCCAGGCAACCCACGCAACGGTTCAAATCCGTCGCAATTGCATAATGAGTCATTCCGCGCACCTCCCTTTACGCTTCGTCGCGGACATCGTAGTTCGGCAGCCATTCCTTCAGACGCGGGTCGGTTGCGTCGTGAATGATCTCGTTGCCCTTGTGGTCGCACGGCACGGGGTTGCCGAACGGGCTGTTCTCCGGCGTGGCCTTGTAGATGTTCACCGGGTACGCGCGCAGGTAGCTGGTGCCGGAAATGCGGTCCTGATAGCCCTTGCCCGTGGTAACCAGGCAGTTGCAGCCGCACAGGTCATAGCCCTTGTCGGCCTGGTCAAGCTCGGGGAACCACCACTGGTGTTCCAGGTTGACCGTGCCGGGCGCGATGCCGTGGTACAGGTCGGCAACCTGGCGAATCTTGCCGTTGTCGTTCTCGATCCACACCCAGTCGCCCTGCTCGATGCCCAGTTTTGCGGCGTCTTGTGGGTTGATCTCGATGCGCGGCGCCGGCCACATCTCGCGGCACCACGGCAGCTGCCTGTGCTCGCTGTGGAAGTACACCGGAATACGACGGCCGGTCGTGGCGGTGAACGGGTACTTCTCGTTCATCTCCGGGTCGGCGATCGGGCTCAGCGGCGGCTCTTTGTACGTAGGCAGGAAGTCTTCCTCGTCATCGGGCATGAACGTCTCGATGAGCGTGTTCCAGATCTCCATCTTGCGCGTCGGCGTGCCGAAGCCGGGCTTGGCGAACTCTTCCAGCGCGTTCTTGTCGCCGTAGGCCTTCAGCGGCATCATGCCGGTCTCGTAGCGGCGGTACGTGCCCCACGTGTCGGGAGCGACCACCTTGGCGTCCTTCCAGCCGTTTTTCTGGAAGTCGTCGCGGTACTCTTCCCACGTGGTCGGCGCGCCCTGGCGGCCGGTGTTCAGCATGATATCAAGGTTCTCGATGCGGTCGGGCCACTTGTTGTCGTCGGGACCCCACTGCTTGCCCATGTACTTGTAGATCATCGTGGCGATCTCGATGTCGTGCAGCGTGTCGGCCGGCGGCTCGATGGCGCGACAGGTTGCGCCCTGTGCGCCCGAGGGGCCCTGCGACATGCGCGGGCAGTCGGTCTCAAGCCAGTGCTGCGCGGGCAGCAGGATATCGGCCATGCCGGCGGTCGGCGTCTTCCACAGGTCCTCACAGACGAAGAAGTCCAGGTTGGGGAACGCCTTCCACTTTTGCAGGGAGTTCGACATGCACATGAAGTCGCCCGTGGAGCACCAGCCGGCCTTCACCGGGTACGGATCGCCCGTCTCGATAGCCTTCCACACGCTGGCGTCGTCCGCCCAGCCCTGCCACCAGCCAAGCAGCGGGTAGTCCTCGATGCCGAGCGTCTTGTTGAACTCCTCGGCGGAGATGTTCGGGATGCCGGGGGCCACAGCGCCCAGGCCGGCCTTGAACACGAAGTCGCCCTGCGTGCCACCGCGGTGACCAGCGGGAACGTCCCAGTTGCCCGACAGGCCGATGTAGGTATCCATGGCGCGGCACATGGCGATGGCGTTGCAGCTGTGCTCAATGGCCAGCTGATACTGCACGCCGCCGTTGCCGTAACCGGTGGACGGGTCGATGCGCGTGGCGTGGATCTTCGCGGCGCGCTCAATGGACTCGGCCGGCACGCCGGTGATCTCGGAAACCTTCTCGGGCGTGTACTCAGCAACGCGTGCGGTGAAGTACTCCCACACGGGCTTGACCTTCGACTTGCGGCCGTCTTTGAGCTCCACCTCGAACTCGCCGTACAGCGCCGGGTCGATTGCCGGGTCGAACGGCGTCGGGTCGGGCACCCAACCTTGGGAAACGCCGGGCACCAAGTGCTCCTGCATGCCCTCGTGGCCAGCCGTGGGCTTGCTCCACGTCTCGCCCTCCCACAAGCCGCTGTCGGCGTCGAAATACGTCATGCGGTTGTTCAGGTTGTCCCACACCATGAACTTGTGCGGGTCGCCGTCTTCCTTCAGGTCGCTTTCCTTCAGCAGGCGCGTCTTCATCTGGCACTTGCCGCTGGTGAAGCGGTAGACCTCGTAGCCGGAGGGCTCCACGTCGTTGCACACGAGGAACGGCGCGTCGGTCCACTTCTTGGCGAACAGGTCGTCGTACAAGTCGTTGTTGATCAGCACGTTCAACCAGCCCATGGCCATGGCTCCGTCGGTGCCGGGGCGCAGGTTCACCCAGATGTCGGCTTCCTTACCCAGGTTGGTCATGCGCGGGTCAACCACAATGTGCGTGTCGGCCTTTTCGGCAACGTCAACCACGGTACGGCAGGAGTCGTCGTAGTTGGACAGCTCCGGGCCGGTGCCCCAAGACGTGTACACCTTCGGGCGGCCAACCGTTTCCATCCACGATGCCTGCATCATGGAGTTCAGCGCGGTGGCGAAGAAACGCGGGCCTTTGCACACCTGCCACGGAATGCACATGTTCGGGCTGCCAACCAGCTGACCGAGCGCGCCGTATGCGAACATGCCCCAGATGCGGCTCGTGCCGGACATGCCGAAAATCGACTCGCCGCCGTAGCGGTCCATGGTTTCCTGCAACTTCTCGGCGATGGTGGTCATGGCCTCGTCCCACGTGATGCGCACCCAACCGGGATCGTCTTCGCCGCGCGCGTTCGTGCGCTTCATCGGGTGGTACAGGCGGTCGGGATGATATGCCGCTTGCAGGCTTGCCTGCCCCTTGCCGCAATGATTGCCCATGGAATGGAACGCGCTCTCGTCGCCTTCCGTGCGAATGGCGCGGCCGTTTTCCACGATGACCCACACGCCGCATTCCATCTTGCCGCAACCACGGCAGCAGGAACGCACGCGCTTGGTGTCGCCCGCCTTGCTTTGGGTGACGCTGCTCGACTCGGCCAGCGCGGCGCCCGCAGGCGCGGCAACGGCTGCAGCGGCCGCGGTGGCGGCTGCCAGCTTCGTGAACGCGCGACGCGTCATATTCAGCTTGCCCATGCTCTCCTCCTTCTCTCGTCTTCTCGCTTCCGCGAAACGCTGCGACACAGCAGTGCGTCCAGAGCCGGGGTGTGACGAAGACGGACACCATCACACTTTGCCGGTTGTCATGCTCGGCTTTGCCGCGTACATTTCGCGAAAGGGAGGCGCCCTTTCAAGTCGCCTCCCCCAGTGTCAAGCGCCCCGCCGACGTTGCCGTCGACGGCGTTGCGCCCGACTCTCGCGTTTCACAACGCATCCGACGATACCGGGCGCGACGAGCGCTCCGAATCGGGCATGAGAGCCGATTTTGCAATATCGTGCGATATGCATGAGACGCGATGACCTGGTGTTTTGCTGGAAGGTGAAAATTCGCGCATATCCATAGCGGCCCGCTTCCCTATAATGAAAATCAGGTGAGTCAATGGAGCCGGGCTGTTTTGGCTCATGAACTTTTAGGGGTTTCGGGGGGCGTTTTGGGGAATCGCGAGAAACAGGGGCTTCGGACTTGCTTCTGCTCGGCAAACCGCGCAGAAGCACCCGGAAAGCGACTCTTTCACGCGAATTCCGAGAGTTCGTGTCAAAAATTGCGATTATGTGCACGTTGAGCGAGGCTGCTCAAGCAAAATGGCAGCTTTGCCCGCGCAAAAGCACAAGAGATGTCGCGTTCGTTACAAATACTATGGCGTTGACTCATTTAATCGCCAACGCAAGCGCACATAACCGCAATTTTTGACACGAACAACGCGAAACCCACCAAATGCAAGCACAACAGCGGTCAATCGCAGGTCTTGTGCGTGCGTTTCAACCATTGAGCGGAGGGATTGATTTTGGGAGACCCGAAAGCGAATAAGGCGGACAAGCGGCAACCCGCAAAGCTCATCACGCCAGCCATCGCGGGCATCGGCGTGGCACTGGGGTGCACGCTGGCGTGGCAGCTTATGGCGTTTCAGTCCATGAACCTTTATATAGGCTTCCCCATTACGAGAGCATCCTTGACCAGTCGTACTTGCTGTCCATCATCGCCACCACGGTAACGCTGGCGCTCTGCGGCATTTTTCACACGCGCTTCGACCACTTCCTAGGCTCGACCGCGGCGCGGTATTTGCTTCCCGCCGGCCTAGCCGCAAGCACGCTTTTGGTGCTGGGCGCCGGCATCGGAGGGCCGGCCGGCGTGGCGTTCGTCACCGCTTACGGCATAGGCACCGGCGTGTTCTCCGCGCTGTTTTTGATGAACTTCGGCGCGGTTTTGGGCATGCTGTCCATCAAACAGTCCGCCGCCAGCATCGCCATCGGGTACCTCACGGCCACGATGCTGTTCTTCGCGTTTTTGTTCTTCGGGCGCTTCGAGGCCACCGTGCTGTGCGCCAGCGTGGGCCCGATTGCCGCGGCGTTTCTGTTCTACGGCGTGTCCAGCCTGAACATGGACAAGCGGCAGAAAAACGCGCTGCCGCGCCAGGCCGAACTTGAAGACCCCGCCGAGCGGCGCCACCTTATATCTCTGATTACCTCGCTGGGCTTGACCATGCTGGTGTGCGGCGCGTCTTACGAGCTTTCGCGCACGCTGTACGTGCAGATGGGGCAGTTCGCGCAAGACAGCGTCGTCCCCTACGCCGTGGCGCAGGGCGGCATCACCACGCTTACCGTCATCGGTTCCATGGCCATAGCACTGGTGCTTATCACGTCGAAAGGCATTCGCGGCCCCGAGACGGTCTACCGGCTTATCACCACGTTTTTGCTGGCAGGCGCGCTGCTGCTGCCCGCGCCACTGCTGTTTCCCGGCCTACCCGCGTTCGTTCCCATGGCCATTGACGTGGGCGCGTTCCAGTGCCTGGGCATGGGCATGTGGATTTTGATCGCCGGCGTGTGCCGAAGGTGGCAAACGTCGTGCTTGTTCTCGTTCGGGCTTATCCGCGCCGCGTGGTCGGCCGGTCCGCTGGCGGGTTTGCTGGTGGGCCGCTGGCTGTGGTACAGCGTGGGCCTTGACGTGGCCGGCGCATTTACCGCGGCGTGCATCTGCGTGCTGCTTGTGGTGGTGGTGAACAACTTCGTGTTCACGGAAAACACGCTGGCCCACGCCCTTTCCATCATGCCCACCGACCGCAAGCAGCGCTTCCAAGACCGCTGCCGTGTGGTCATCGAGCGCTACGGCTTAACCGAGCGCGAGGGCGAGATCATGATCATGTTCGCCAAAGGCCGCAACCTGCCCTACGTGCAGGAAGAGCTGTGCCTATCGAAAAGCACCGTGAGCACGCACCGCCAGCACATCTACCAAAAGCTCGGCGTCCACTCCGCCCAAGAGATGATCGACCTGATTCAGGAAGAGAAGGGGTAGCGGGCATGAGACAGGGGTCGGGTACCGTCCCACGGGGGTGGGACAGGGGTCGGGTACCGTCCCACTTTCGCAGTGGGACGGTACCCGACCCCTGTCTCCCCTGTCTCACCCATCGCCCCCGCGCACCCTCATTCCCTGGCAAAAGCGGAATCGTTGAGGTATTCACGCACCTACGCTACCCCCCCCCGCTGCTTTGGTAAAATAGTGCATGAACTGCATCTATGCATAAGGGGAACGCTGTGAAATCTACGAACATGCTTTGCGCCGCCGCTCGTCGCGCCGTAGCGCTTGCGCTTGGCGCGGTGCTGGCGTTCACGTGCGTCCCCCTTTTCCCCGCCCGCGCGCTTGCTGACACAACCGCTAGCGCCTCTGTGGGCGCGGCTGCCGCTCCCACCACGCAAATCGCCGACACCACCACATCCGAAAGCTCGTCGCAAAACGCCTCCGATTCCAACATCAAAACCGTGCGCGTGGGCTGGCTGCTCAACAACCAGGGCTTTCAAAGCGGCACGCCCGGCGAGTACCTATCCGGCTGGGGCTACGAGTACCTGCAAACGCTGTCGTACTACACGCCCGGCTGGCGCTACGAATACGTCACCGGCACGTTCTCCGAGCTTATGGACAAGCTGGCCGCGGGCGAAATTGACCTTATGCCCAACATCTCCTACACCGACGAGCGCGCCAAAACCATGCTGTTCTCGTCAAACCCTCAGGGCACGGAACGCTACTACATCTACGCCAAGCCCAGCCGCGGCGACCTTGCGCAGGGCAACCCCGCGGCGCTTGACGGCCTTACCATCGGCTGCAACCCCGGCGTCATGCAAACCGAGGTGGGTCAGCAATGGCTTTCCGACGCGGGCGTCACCTGCACGTACAAGAACTACGCCACCGGCGACGAGCTGTTCGACGCGCTTTCAAACGACGAGGTTGACGCCATCATCATGAACGACACGCTGTCGTCCGACGACGCCATGGCCATGTTCTACGTGGGCGAAAGCAACTACTACTTCGTCACGCCGAAGTCGCGCCCCGACCTTATGAACGACATCAACGCGGCCATGACGTCCATCCGCAGCGTCAACCCGCGCTACAACGACGAGGTGAAAACCCGCTATTCGGTCAGCAACGCCGGTTCGTCGTCGCTGACGCCCACCGAGCAAGCGTGGGCCAGCGCGCACGGCAACGCCATCACCGTCGGCTACCTGGACGACGCACTGCCTTACACGAACCTTGACGACTCCGGCGAGTTCGCCGGTTCGATGTCCGCCCTGTTCGACGCCCTGCAAGACCAGTTCGACATAACAACGCACCTGCTGGCGTTCTCGTCGTACGACAAGCTGCACGAGGCGCTGCAAAACGGCACGGTGGACGTTGCGCTGCCCGTGTACAACGACTACTGGCTTGCCGAGCAAGGCAACCTTATCCAGTCGTCGGCACTTACGTCCTCATCGCTGGTGGCCATATACGCCAGCGGCAGTCTTGAGGACGCACTAGGCAACATCGCCAACTACCCAACGTCGCTTATTGACCAAGACACCATCGCGCTGAAGTGGCCAAACGCTACCGTCACCAACTACGCCAACGCCGAATCGTGTCTGAACGCCATCAAAAACGGCTCAGCAGCGTGCCTTATCACCCCTGCCCCCGTAATGTCCGTTTTGCGCGACGAGTACGACTTTGGCAACCTGAAAACGGCGGAGCTTCCCGGCACCGCCGAACTTTCCTGCTGGATGCGGCAAGGCAACCCCGAGCTGCTCAGCATCGTGAACAAAGGCATCAGCGCAGCAAGCGACCAAATTGCGGCCAGTGCCTACACCAGCTATTCCTACGCCAACGATGAATCGAACATGGTCAAGTTCTTCGCCGAGCATTAAACGCCCATTTTGGCCGGCGCGTTCATCTTCCTTATGCTGGTGATCGTCGTACTGGTGTGGGCACTTCGCAGCGCGCGCACCGCGCAACGCCAGGCGCAATCGGCCAACGCCGCAAAAAGCGCGTTTTTGGCGCGCATGAGCCACGACATCCGCACGCCGCTCAACGGCATCATCGGCCTGCTGGAAATTGGCGACTTGAACCCCAGCGACACGCAGCTGATCTCGCAAAACCGCGCCAAAGCGCGCGTGGCGGCCGACCATTTGCTTACGCTGATCAACGACATCCTGGAAATGAGCAAAATCGAAGACCGCGCCGTGAAGCTTGAGAACAAGCCGTTCAACCTCACCGAGCTGTGCCGCAGCATCTATGTGCTGGGCCTGATTCGCGCAAACGACCGCGGCGTCACCCTTACCACCAGCGGCCTGAGCACCTTTTCCTACCCCGACGTGTACGGCAGCCCCGCGCACGTGCGCCGCGTGCTGCTGAACCTGGTGGACAACTGCATCAAGTACAACAAGCCCGGCGGCAGCGTGCACTGCTCGGCCAAGCAGATTGACCTGGCCGGCGATAAAGTAACGTACCGCTTCGTTATCAGCGACACGGGTATCGGCATGACGCCGGAGTTCCTTGAGCACATCTTCGAGCCGTTCGTACAGGCAAACGACGACGCGCGCAGCAACTACCAAGGCACCGGCATGGGCATGCCCATCGTAAAAGGCCTGGTAGAGAAGATGGGCGGCACCATCGGCGTGGAAAGCATGCTTGGCGAAGGCACCACGTTCGTGCTTGAGCTGCCGTTTTTGATCAACCGCTTCCCCGACACCGTCGAGCAGGCAAGCCCCGCACCCGAGGATTGCGACATCTCAGGCATGAACGTCCTGCTTGCCGAGGACAACGAGCTGAACACCGAGATTGCCTTAGCGCTGCTGGAAAACGCAGGTGCCCAGGTCACGTGCGCGCCAAACGGCAAAGAAGCGCTCGAGCTGTTCCGCGCCAAGCCCGCCGGCACGTTCGACGCCATTCTCATGGACATCATGATGCCGAAAATGAACGGCTACGATGCCGCCCGCGCCATCCGCCTGTGCGACAAGCCCGACGCCACCGAAATCCCCATCATCGCCATGACGGCCAACGCGTTCGCCGAGGATGTGGAGCAGGCCAAAGCGGCCGGCATGAACGACCACCTGTCCAAGCCCATCGAAATTGACGTGCTCAAGTGCACGCTCGCGAGATTCCGCAACCGCTAGGGGGGCGACATCGGCAGAACGCGGCGGACGCGACAGGGATCGGGGACGCCGTCCCGCATGAGTCAATGGCTCCGTAGCGCAAAGCCAAGGCGCCCACGCGCTGGAGGGAGAAGTGCGCGATGGGCGCCCGGCAAAAGTTCATGAGTCAAAACCTTGCGAAAGCATTGACTCATTGGGACAGCGGACGCCTGCCCGGGGATGCCTCCGGTTACAGCAGGTAATTGAACGCAGCAATGCCGTTGAGGTACATCACCACGCGCAGCGCAGCGGCGGCAACGAAGCCCGCGACGACGATGACCGGGGCTAACGCCTTCCAGTTGCCCTTCTGCTTGCCCAGCACGGCGGCCGCGATGGCAACCACCACAGCCACGATGGCGATAACCGCAGGCACCAGGGAATCTCCGGCAAACGGGCCGGTCACCGCAGTGCTGGCGGTGTACAGCGCTGCATTCGGCTCCGTTGGGTCGAAGTTGTAGCTGTCCAGGAAGTACAGCGAGCCACCGGCAAACGACATAGACGCCAGGTAAACAAGCTCAAGCACGCCGCCGGCAATCGAGCCGATGATGCCCTGCATCGTCACATCGGCACCGTCGCCCACCGCAGCGCCGATGAACGCCACAGTAGCCGGGCCCATGACCGCAGCACCGCCCACGATGGACAGGATCTGCAGGATGCTATCCCACGCAGGACGGGCTGCCATGTTGTAGGAATGGCCCGCAACCAGGCACAATGCCACGGCCAAAACCACGGCGACCACACCGCACCATGCCGGGACCTTGCCATCGTTGCGACGCAGCATGGCGAAGTAGACAACCATCCACACCACCAGCACCACAATGGCGATCAGCTCTTGGGTGATTCCGGACGTGGGATTGCCGAAGCCGTTGAAGATATGCAGCGGCTGGGCCAGGTGGAACGTTACCGCGATGCCGCCCACGGCCAATAGCACAACCGAGACAATCAGCGCCGGCAGCTGCAGCTTCGCGCCCTCGCCTTTGACAGCAAGGATGGCCTGCGATCCGAAAACGCCTGCCGACCAGGCAAGAAACGTCGTGAACAGGATAAGGGGCACTTGGATTTCCATGACTTACTCCTCCTTCCCTTCACCGCTGCGCCACTTGCGATCGCGCAAGATGTAGCACACCGACGGGTCGTTGCCCAGGTTCGGCAAGTGGTGGATATCGTCTTCGGTGTAGGGCTTCACGCATTCTTTCAGCGTGATGCGCGAATCGATAGTGCGCTGGTAGGAGTTGTCGCCTTCCGTGATGTTCACGACCCACGGCGCCTCGAACGAATCGATGCCCTTGTCCAGGTCACCGAAGAAGCGAGCGCGGGCACCGCAAGACTGCACGCACTGGGGCAGCTGGCCTTCGGCGGTCTTCTGCTGGCACAGCGTGCACTTCTCCACGACGCCTTCGTCCTCGTTGAGGTAGCGCACGCCGTAGGGGCAGGCCATGACGCAGAACTGGCAGCCGATGCACTTTTCCTTGTCGATCTGGATGGTGCCGTCGGCGGCTTGATGGCTGGCACCCGTGGGGCACACCTTCACGCACTCGGGGTTTTTGCAATGCTGGCACTGCAGCGTGAGGAAGTACATCTCGACGTCGGGCCACTGGCCAGACCCACCCTCTTTGAGGTTGGGGCCAACGCGCAGGGTTTTGTTCCAGAAGTTGCCGGGAAGCACGCCATTTGCCAGCTTGCACGCGGCGCTGCAGGCAAGGCAGCCCACGCAGCGGTTCAAATCGGTGACGATCGCATAACGTGTCATGGCTTTACGCCTCCTTCCTGATCTCGTAATTCGGCAGCCAATCCCTCAGGCGCGGATCGGATGCGCTGTGGATGATCTCGTTGCCCTTGTGGTCGCACGGCACAGGGTTGCCGAACGGGGAGTTCTCGGCCGTGGCCTTGTACACCTTCACCGGGTAGCCGCGCAGGTAGCTGGAACCGGTGACCGGGTCCTGGAAGCCCACGCCCGTGGTGACCAGGCAGTTGATGCCGGACAGGTCGAAACCGCGATCGGCCTGGTCAAGCTCGGGATACCACCACTGATGCTCGGCGTGGATGATGCCCTTCTGAATGCCGTAGTACAGATCGACCGTCTGGCGAACCTTGCCCTGGTCGTTTTCAATCCATACCCAATCGCCTTGCTCGACACCCAGCTCGGCGGCGTCTTCGGGGTTGATCTCGCAGCGCGGCACGGGCCACTGCTCGCGGCACCACGGCAGCTGACGATGCTCGGAGTGGAAGTACACCGGAATGCGGCGGCCGGTGATGCACGTGAAGGGATACTTCTCGTTCATTTCCGGGGCCAGCTTCGGCGACAGCGGCGGCTCGTTGTAGAACGGCAGCGGGCTGTAGGGGTTGCCTTCCACGTCCTTCGCGTCTGCCATGAACGTCTCGCAGATCAGCGAGTACAGCTCCACCTTGCGGGTAGGCGTGCGCCAGCCGGGGATGAACAGCTCGCTGATGGGGTTCTCACCGAAGCACTTCAGCGGCATCATGCCCGTCTCGTAACGACGGTACGTGCCCCATGCGTCGGGGGCCACGATCTTGCAGTCCTGCCAGCCGTTCTTCTCGAAGTCGTCGCGGTACTCGGCCCACGTTTGACCGGAATCCTTGATGATCAGGTCCAGGTTCTCCTCGGCGGTGGGATGCGGGTTGTCCGCGGTGCCCCAGTCGACGCCCATGTAGTCGTAAATCATCATGGCCGTCTCGAGGTCAGCCTGCACGTCGGCCGGCGGCTCGACGGCGCGCACGGTCGCGCCGCGGGCGCCGTGGGCACCCTGCGACAGGCGCGGACAGTTCGTCTCGATCCAGTGCTCGGCGGGCAGCAGGATGTCGGCCATGCCGGCAGTCGGGGTCTTCCACAGGTCCTCGCATACGAAGAAGTCCAGGTTCAAGAACGCCTTCCACTTCTGCAAGGAGTTCGACATGCACATGAAGTCGCCCGTGCAGCTCCAGCCGAACTTGACCGGGTACGGGTCGCCCGTCTCGATGGTCTTCCACAGCGATGCGTCGTCGGCCCACTCCTGCCACCAGGACAGCATGGGGAAGTCGTCGATGCCGCACACTTTGTCGGTCTGCGAAACAGGCAGGTACTTCTCGGACAAGCCAGGTGCCATGGAACCGGGGCCGGCCTTCTGCACGTAGTCGGCCTGCGTGCCGCCGCGCGGGCCGCCGGGGATGTCGTAGTTACCGGTGATAGACCACAGCATCTCGATGGCACGGCATGTGCCCATGGCGTTGCAATAGTGCTCGATGGCCAGCTGGGCGTTGATGCCGCCGTTGCCGTAACCGGTTTCAGGGTCCAGACGCGTCGCGTAGGTCAGCGCCGCCTTCTCGATGGTTTCCGCGTCCACGCCGGTGATTTCGGACACGTACTCGGGCGTGAATTTGTCCAGGTAGTCCATGAACTTCTGCCACACGGGAACGGCCGTGACTTCCTTGCCGTCTTTCAGCGTGACCTTGAACTCGCCGTAGAGCGCCGGGTCCTTTTCCGGGTCGAACTCGGTGGGGTCGAGCACCCAGCCTTGGCTGACGCCGGGCACCAGGTGCTTCTGCTGGGCTTCCTTGCCCTTCGTGGGAGCCTTCCAGCCCTCGCCGCCTTCGCCTTCCCAAAAGCCGGTGAGCGAATCGAAGTACGTCATCTTGTTGTTCAGGTTGTCCCACACCATGTAGCGGTCGACCGAACCGTCTTCCTTGATGTCGGATTCCTTGAGCAGGCGGGTTTTGATGGTCCAGTCCTCGCTCATGAAGCGCTTGCGCTTGCCGCCTTCGGTGGGCTGCATGTCCTCCACGTACAGGAACGGAGCGTTCATCCAACGCTTGACGAACAAGTCGTCTTGCAGGTCGTGGTCCAGGATGACCTTGATCCAGCCCAGAGCCATGGCGTCGTCGGTGCCGGGGCGCAGGTTCACCCAGATGTCGGCTTCCTTGCCCAGGTTCGTCATGCGCGGGTCGACCAGGATATGATGCTCGGCCTTCTCATGCACGTCGACGATGGTGCGGCACGAGTCGTCGTAGTTCGACATCTCGACGGCCGTTGCCCATTGCGTGTACACCAGCGGGCGCGCAACGGTTTCATTCCAGAAGTCCTGGAACAGGCTGGTGATGCCGCCGCACCAGTGGCGCGGGCCCTTGCACACCTGCCACGGAATGGCCATGTTCGGGCTGCCGGTCAGCTGCGCCAAGGCGCCGTAGGCGAACATGCCCCAGATGCGGCTGGTGCCGGACATGCCGAATACGGTTTCCACGCCGTATTTGTCCATGCACTCGTTCATCTTGTTGGAGATGGTGGTCATGGCCTCTTCCCACGTGATGCGCTCCCAACCGGGATCGTCCTCGCCGCGGGGGTTCGTGCGCTTCATGGGGTGATACAGGCGATCGGGATGATACGCCGCCTGCAGGGACGACTGGCTCTTGTTGCAGCAGTGGCCCATGGACTGGAACGCCGATTCGTCACCCTCGATGCGCGTTGCCACACCGTCCTCGACCGTGACCCAAACGCCGCACTCCATCTTGCCGCAGCCACGGCAGCAGCTGCGGACATGCTTGATGTCCGACCCGGCCTTAGCCGAGGTGGCGGTGCTGGTTTCCGCCAGTGCCGTGGCGCTCATACCCGAGCCCACTGCCGCCGCAGCCCCAACCGCAGCCGACAGCTTCACGAAGCTTCTGCGCGAAAGGTTCATGCTTTCCCTCCTCTTTCTTGTTTCCTTGCTTACTCCTTCAAGCGAAAGCGCTCGTCACGCGCCTTCCCCTTGCCACATACGCTACAGGCTGCATGGCGGGTCGGTCGTTTCGCTCTTTTGCGCGCTCCGAATGTTGCGGCCGTTTGATTCCGTTTTGGAATCAAATTTCGAATATGGACTTGAGAAGCAGCAGCTAACCCCGCGCCCAGCAAAGCGCAGCGCACGTGCACGCGGTATAATCTGAAATATAGTTTCCCGACGTCAGTTGATGTTTTGGGAAACGAAGGGGATAACAGCCCGCTTAACGGTGACGCACTTGGCGGCGCTCACGAAAAGCAAGAAGCGGGGCAAGGGGGAGAAGGTTCACATGCGCATCTCGTATATCGACGAGTTTTTAGAGCTATACAAATGCGTCAACTTCAACGAGGCGGCGCGCAACTTGTTCATCAGCCAATCCACGCTTTCCAAGCACATCAAAGCGCTTGAGGAAGACTTGGGCGTGAAGCTGTTCAACCGCGACAAGTACTACTCCGAGCTCACCATTCAGGGCAACGAGTTCTACAACTACGCCGTGCAGATATCAAAGGCATACAAGGCCGCGCAGGACCAGTTCGCCAACGAAGCGGTGGCGAAGGGCCGCTTTTTGGTGGGCGGGCTTATGGATAGCGCACGCGAGGTGGATTGGCTCAACCGCGCCACGCGCACCATGCGCAAGACCCATCCGCAGTTCAGCCCCATGTTCATTCCGTCCGGCGTCAATTCGCCCATGGGCGAGCTTATCAGCGGCAACCTTGACGCGCTGGTGTTCGCGCACGAGGAATACGGTAAGTCCAACGATGCGTCAAGCCTCATCGAGGCCATCCCCCTCAAGCGCGTGCCGCTCATGGCGCTGGTAAGCAAGGAAAGCCCTTTGGCAACGCTGCCCCACGTGAAGGCGGAGGATCTCAAGCGCAAAACGTTCATCCACATGATGGGGCCGCGCATGCAGTCGGGGTGGAAAAACGTGGAAGGATTCCTTACCGGCTTGCATATCGAATACGACACGCGTCTGGTGCCCATCATGTCCATGTACGACTACCCCAGCGTTGAACTGGCGGAAAACGAAGTGCTGCTCATCCCCCGCTGCGAGCTTGCGCCCGGCGAGCATTCCGAAGACGCGCTGTCGGAAGACACCGTGACACTGCCCATTGCCGAGCAAACCGCCTACACGCCGCTGCACCTGATTTACCGCAAAGACGCCGCGCCCAGCTACATCGAAGAGTTCGCAGATGTGCTCAAGCGCACGCCCCTGTTCGCGGCCGCCTGCCCGAATTTCGCCTGTTTGTAAGGGAGGAAACGATAGCGCACCCCGCCGACAAGCAGGGTGTCGCCACCTTAAGCTGACGCTAGAACGCGCGACGCCTTTTCGATAGCGGCCCTTCGAATGAATTCCGATTTACGCACGCCTTCCGCTTCCGCTGCACGGGCGATAAGCTCCGCAGCGCTTGCGGGGCACTTAAACGACAGGTTGGCGTTCGGCTCGTCGGAAAGCGGGGGCCGGCCAACGCGCAAAGCGGTCACGTGTCCGGGCCATGATTCATCTTCCCATTGCTTAGCACGACGATCTATTTCGTCGTCGGAAAGCACGTAGCCATTCGCCAATTCATAGTCCGTCATCAACGATACCTCCTCGTGCTTCTATCGACCTCCGCGATCGTTCTCCTTGATAGCGGCGTGTTCGCATGGTATATGAGAACGCCGTCGTTTGTCAGCGTGCCAACCATCTCAAGTTCGCGGCCAGAGGCGTCGCGCCCGATCCAAAGGTATTCGGGAAAGTTCTCCGAATCCGACCGTATGCCCTCGTAATAGCGATGCTTCCATGCATACGTGATGTCTTCCATGCAAAGTTGCGGATGCCGCTTCACGATTCTCGGGTGAATCACTACCTTCATGATACACCTTTTTCTACTACAAAATTACGAAGCGCAATGCATCCGACGGCAATCATCCAATAGGGCACCCTGGTACGTGCATCCATAGCTTTCATCCTCTCAACCAGATTTTCGCAATGCCGCCCCATAAAGGCACATGGCTCGCACTCGTTTCGACAAGGTTCTGCTCATGTTGCGAAAACGACTCCGTGGTTTCGAGGATCTTGCGAATGAAAAAAGGCGTTCCGGAGACAAACGCCGACCACGACATCCTGCTGCAAGCGACATACGGCAGGAAGCATTCGCACTGGCTCATATATCGCGTTCATTATAGTTGACACGAACTGTTGTTCTATATTCTGTTGCTTTGCTGTTACGAAACCAGGTGCAGCGAACAAAAAGGCCGCGGTTCGCTGCCGAACCGCGGCCTTTCACTTTGCCTTTGCAGCTGCACGCTTTTCTACAACGTCACCACACGCGAGGTGCCGTCGGCGAACAGCACGTGGGCGGCGGCGGTATCCAACGCGCCGGGGTTGCCCTCTTCAAGCGGAATGCGCATGAGCGCCACGCTTTGCGCCGTGATGCCGGAGTTGAACCAGGCACGGGCTCGCTTGAGCACGGCCGGCGTACCTTCGACAGCGGCGCAGTCAGGCGTCAACGCCACCTCGATAAGGGCCTTGCCTTCGAACTCGAACTGCATGGATTCGAACGGCACCTCAAGCCCGCCGTTTTTGCGGCGCATGATATTGAAAGCCACCATGGTGTTGGAGATCTTCGTGATGATGTTGCCAAGCCAGCGATCCATCATAGAATCCCACAGCTCGCAAGCGGCAGGATTGTCCAGCTCCCAATACGGCTTGTGCAAGCGGATAGCCACACGCATGCTGCAATGCGGCGGAACGGCCTGAAGCGACGCGGCAAGCAAGGCAGCCTGGTCGACGACGCCTTCTTCATCGGTTGCTTTCGCCACGCACGCAGCCTGGGTTTGCTCGTCGATTTCCTCCTCATGATAGCTTGCGCGCACAGGCGCAATGTAGAGGTACGAGCGCTTCAACGCCTGGGTAAGGTCGGAATTCGGATCAAGGCGCGAATCTATGTGTGCCGTCAAAATGGCAGATGGCCTCACGGACATGTTCATATCCTCTCTTGTCAAACTGCGCCTTGCAAACCCGCTATCGATTGTGCCGCGCGCCCACCTGCGCGTCAACCGGCGTGCTGTTCGCGTTTTGGATTCAACTGATTACAAAGAGCATCGATGATTCCTAACCGGAATCGAGTTCGCGTTGACCGAATCGAGCCGCCTCCCATACTCGAAAAGCGTAGGAGCGCCGCCCAAACCCACATCGGCAACCTCGCGCCGTCTGCGCACATCCAGGGGGGGATTCGCGCACAAGCACAGCGCAGACGCTTTACGACGAAAGAGGGGAACATGTCCCAAATACCGAACAACCCGGACCTTGACTCGTTGTACGACGAGTTCAACCTTGAGCAAACCATCGACAGCAAATTCAGCACCGAAGGCATCGACACCGAAAACGGCTCGTGGGTTCCCGACACGCCCACGCAAACGGCGAAACTGCCGGCGAAAAAGACCGTGCCGGACACGCGCAGCGCCGAGCAGCGCATCGACGACCTCTTCGAGAAGATGGGGCCGCAGCACCGCCTGCTTTTGGGCGTTATGGGCGCCTGCGAAGAGCGCAAGCCGTTCGAAGAGGTTGAGAAAACCGTGACCGACCTGCAGCAATTCAACGCATCGGTGTATTCGCCCGCAAACTTCTGCGGCATGCTGGAAGCCGCCGGCGCCCTGGCGCACGTCACCGAGGACGGCACGCCCTACGACGAGTTCGTGAACGAACCCGAGCTGATGACCATCGGCGACCAGGAATTCCTCAAACCCCGCCCTGCCCCGAAAAGCTTCTGGGAGACCACGCCGGCAGGCGCGGCGCGGGTGGACGCCTACGACCCGCATGCGCAGCTGGCCGCCATCTACGGCGAATTCCCGCAAACGCTGCCTATCTTCAAACGCGTGCTCGCCTTCTTGGCAAACGAGCCCGACGGCGCGTCGCTTGCCAGGATTTCCGCCATCGTGGACGGCGATCCGCTGGTGCAAAAGCCCCGCTTCTACGCCGGGCACTTCCTTGAGCGCCTGGAGCGCGCCGACGCCGTGGAATGGCGCGACGCCTGGTGCATCACCGACATCGGGCGCGAATCGCTTGAGCAGATGGCCGACGTGGTGGACCCGGGCCTGCCCGCAGCGCAGCAGTAGAGGAGAGCGAAATGAACGAACAGAACGCAACCGTCGCGGCGCAGGCCAGCGCCGCGGAAGACGCCGAAAACGTCAGCCTTACGGAAATGCACGACCTGTGCCGCGAATACGCCGATGCGTTCGGCCTGATGGCGCACCTGTGCAACAAGGAAGTCGACCAACCGCTGCTGGACAAGCTCATGGAGACGCTCTACCCGCTTTCCAGCGGCAACGAAAACGTCACCCGCTCGAGCCGCCTGATCGCCGGCTGGCTTTCCAAAACCTGGGAGGGTGCGCTTGACGAGCTGCGCGCCGACTACACGGCGACGTTCATCGGCCACGGATCGGATGGCCACAGCGCCGCTTATCCGTACGAGTCCACGTACACCAGCTCAAAACGCCTGCTCATGCAAGGGGCACGTACCGAAGTGCTGGCCATCTACCGCAGCCAGGGCTTAGACAAGCAAGACACCTGGCGCAACAGCGAGGACCACATTTCCGCAGAGCTTGAGTTCATGCAGCGCATGTTCGTGCGTGCGGCCAACGCCTTCAAAATGGGCGACACCGAACACGCCGAGTACTTCCTTACCGTGCTGCGCCGCTTTTTGATCGCCCACCCACTTTCATGGGTGCCCATGACGGCCGTCGACATGCGCGCCTTCGCAAAAACCGACTTCTATCGGGGGCTCAGCTTCATGCTGGTCGGCTATCTGCAGCTGGCGAAGCAGATGCTCGACGAGGTGCTGGACATTCACGAAGAGGAAGCGGGCGTTGACGCGGGCGCGTTCGCCGTGGACTTCGGTGCCGACCTGGACGCCGTGGGCACCGCCGGCGAAGGCAAGGAGTGATCCCTATGGCGAACGAGAACGTAGCCGCCCTGCTCATCCGCGGCGATGTCGCAAGCGGCAAAACGACCCTGCTGGCGAAGCGAGCGCGCGAGCTGGCTGCAAGCGGCGAAGAAGTGCTGGTGGTTGCGGCGTGCCCTGGCGGCCTGCGCCAGATGCGCGCGCAGCTGGCCGACCTTCCCGTCGGCGCACACGTGCGTTGCATAGGGGCCACGCAGCTGGCATCCGAGCTGCTGGCGCTGCCCGAGGTGCGTGAGCGCCTGGGCTACGCGGCCCGCCTCACCACGCCCGCCGAGGACGCCATGCTGTTCGAGGATATGAAAACGAGCGGCATCAAGCAGCGTCGTCTGCGCGAAATGACGGGCTTTTTCGAGCGCACGTACAGCGACCTGGGCGAACAGGCCGACGACTTCCCCTACGAGTGGGAAGAAACGGGCATGCTGAACTACCAGCAGGATTACCTGCGCGCCTACGGCGTGACCACGCTCGACCGGGCCGCCTGCACAGCTGCTCGTTACCTGGAAGCCGATGAGACGCTTGCCGCGCGTGTGGGATATGCGCACGTCCTGGTGGACGACTACGAGCGCCTGGGGCGCGCCATGCAGCGCTCATGCTGCATGCTGGCCACGAAATCCGTTGCCGCGGCATGCGGGACCGCGCCCGCAACGCCGGTGAGCTTTCGCTTCCCCAACGAAAACGGGGCGGACGAGTTTTTAGAGCTGTTCGAAAACGCCCAGGTCACGTGCTTGGAAGAAAGCCACGTAAGCAGCGGGGTATGCGAAGCCCTCAACGCCCTGCGTGCCGATGAGGGGATGGGCCTTGACGCGCTTGCGTGCGCAAAGGACGCCGCCGAGGGCACGGGTGAGCGCGTGTCGTTCGCAACGCCGGCCGCCGAGTTCGCGGGCATCGCGCGCATCTTGCAAAACGCGCACCGCGCCGGCGTCGCATGGAGCAGCATGGCGGTCAGCAGCGTAAGCGAGCTGTGGCTTGCCAACACGGCCGCAAACCTGCACCGCACGAGCATACCGCTTGCGTTTGCGCCCGGCGCCAACCCCCTTCCCGTGGGGTTCAAATCCGAGAAACGCAACGACGCCGCACGCCTTGCCAGCATGCTTGCGCTGGCCGCGAACCCCGACGACGGCATGGCGCTGCGCACCTGGTGCGGCTTTGGGTCGTACACGGCCAACAGCGCCTGCTTCATGCGTATCCACCGCGCAGCGCTTGATGGCTCCTGCAGCATACGGCGCATCATCGAGGGCATGCGCGCAGGCGACTACCCCGATATCGCCAAGCTCGGTGACGCCGCCAACGTCATGCGCGCGCTCGACGAGGCAGAATTCGCCCTTGAGCGCCTGAGGGGCTTACGCGGCAACGAGCTCTTGCAAGCCGCCGCGCAGTTGTCGCAGGTCAACGACGGCGCTCCGGCCGCATCGGTGGTGCGCCTGCTGGCCTGCTCGAATGCGGCGCACGGTCTGCAAGGCGACGAGGATGCCGCCGCGGTGCTGGCTCTTCTCAACGCCGCGCTGCTTGCCCCCGTCCCCTCCGCCGAAGACGGCGTGCGCGTCTGCTCGCCCGAAGCGCTTGTGGGCGAACGCTTCAGCGTGGTGGTGTTCTGCGGCGCAGTGAACGGCATCGTGCCGGTGGCGAAGTTCTTCGACCCCGCCCAGACGGAAGACGACAAACGCGACCGCATGCGGCGCAAAGACGACGCGCGTCTGTACGCAGCCTTTTCGCGGGCGAACGACGAGCTGTACGTCACCAGCTTCCAGGATATCGGCCTTGAACAGGCAGAACGTCTAGGACTTGAAGCCGACCGCATCCGCGCGGAGGGCGACGCGCGCATAGCGACCGTGTCGCCGAGCGTTTTGACCAGCGGCATTAACCAGCGCAGCGAATGAGGTGAGCGGCCATGATGAAGCCCATCTTGGGGCAGTGGGAGGCCATGGGCAGCACGCTTCTCGGTGTGCATCCCGAGCGCTGCATCTGCGTGCGCAACAAAAACGCGCACTGCATGCGCTGCGCCGACGTGTGCACCACCGGCGCCATCGCATTTAACGGCGAAGCGCTTTCGCTCGATCCCGAGCGCTGCATCGGCTGCGGCACATGCGCCACGGCCTGCCCTACCTGCGCGCTTGAAGCGGCCAATCCCACCGACCGCCAGCTTTCCGCCGCCTGCGCAGACAAGCTCAAGCGCGCAGGCGGCGCCACGTTGGAGCTGCGCTGTTCGAGCAACGTCGGCAACGCGGAAGGCGCAAACGCGGCCCCCGACGTCATGTGCATGGGGCGGCTTGAGGAATCGCTGCTGGTGGAACTGTCGCTGCGCGGCTGTGAAAAGCTGGTGCTGCACACCGGAAACTGCGAGACGTGCCCGCACCGCCGCGGCGGCGAGCTGGCGCGGCGCGTGGTCGCCTCCGCGAACGGGCTTTTGGCTGCGTTCGGGCGCACCATCGACGTTGCCGTGGACCCGCGTCGGGATTTCGCCCCCGACCAGGCGTGCAGCCAGTCGCTGCTTGCCACGCGCCGTCCCACGCCACCCGCAGCGCCCGCCCGCTTCGAGCACGTCGATGCCGCCGGCACGCTTTCGCACCACACGCCAAGCCGCCGCGCGCGCCTGTTCAAGCTTGTCGAGCTGCTGGGGCAACCGCAAACCGCCAGCATCGACACGCGCCTGTGGGGCGAAGCGGCCATCGACGTGGACGCGTGCAAGTCGTGCCGCATGTGCGCGGTGTTCTGCCCCACCGGTGCGCTGCGGAAAGTCGGCGTGATCGACGGGCGGCTCGGCGTGGAGCACCGTCCCGCGCTGTGCGTGCAGTGCCGCCTGTGCGAGAGCGTCTGCCCCGCGCACGCCATCACCGTGAGCAGCCGCGTTTCGCCGCACAAGTTCGAGGACGGCTACTTCGAGCGCATCGAGATGCGCCCGCTTGACTGGATTCCCAACCGGGCGGACTCCATCTGGCAGAAAACGGCCCAAGACATCGGGGGGAATTACACGGTGTTCTAGCCCTGGGGAGGGTGAAGAAACGCAACGCAAAGATTGCGAACGCCTACGACGAGAGAAGGATCATGGACACGCAACGATCGCAAAAACAGCTATGCGGCATGTCGCGGCGCACGTTCGCCCTGGGGGCGGGCGGCGTTGTCGCATGCATGGGGTTAGGTGCGGGCTTGAAGGTCACGCCCGCGAACGCCGTGGTGCGCCCTCCAGGCGGGCAGGACGAGGAGCGCTTCTTGGCAGGATGCACTCGCTGCGAAAAATGCGTCGAGGCCTGCCCCAACGACGCCATCAAACTGTGTCACCTTGAAGACGGCGTGATCAATCTGCGCACACCGCAGATGAACTTCTACAGCAACTACTGCGATTTTTGCCAGCAGGCAAACGGCGGGCACCCGCTGTGCGTGGCGGCGTGCCCCACCGAATCGCTGGTGCTTGACGCCGGCGCCGATGCGCAAAGCACCGTCATCGGAACGGCCGAGCTCATCACCAACTGGTGCCTTGCCTACTTGGGGATGGGTTGCCACAAGTGCTACGACGTATGCCCCTGGGACGCCATCGAACTTGATGAGCAGAACCGGCCGTACGTGGTCGAGGGCAAATGCAACGGGTGCGGCGCATGCGAGGCAGCGTGCGTTTCCATGACAAACGGGTCGCGCTCGGCGGCGACCGACGCCACATCGCGCGCCATCGTCGTCAAAGCCGCAACGAACTAGGAGGGGCGGACGTGAAATCGAATCGACTGAGAATCATCATCCCGCTGGCCGTGCTTGCCGTCATCGCCGTGGGGTTCGTGCTGAATTTCGGCACAGGAAGCCTCAGCGCCTTCGGCTGGACCGACGTGTCGCTCATCTGCCCGCTCGGGGCGCTTACCACCATGCTCGCTGAGCGCGCCTTGGTGCCGCGTGCGCTCATCGCACTTGCGGTGGTGCTCGTCATCATCTTGGTGACCGGACGTGCCTTCTGCGGCTGGATCTGCCCGGTGCCGCTGGTGCAACGCATCCCACGGCTGTTCAAGTCGAAGAAGGCTCTGGCCGAAGAGCAACAAGCCGACCCCAGCGCCATCCGCATCGGCTCGGCGCACCCGTGCACCAAGGCGCAGCACAAGGCATGCGGCACGTGCAACGGCTGCGCCGACGTGCGCGCGAAGGTGGACAGCCGGCACTTCGTGTTAGGCGGCGCCGTGCTTTCCGCGGCTGTTTTCGGCTTCCCGGTATTTTGCCTGGTGTGCCCTATCGGCCTGACGTTCGCCTTCGTGTTCATGGTCATCGCGCTGTTCGGCTCGGGCGACATCACGTGGGGCCTAGTGGCGGTACCGGCGGTGCTGGTGCTGGAGCTTCTGGTGTTTCGCAAATGGTGCTCGCACATCTGCCCGCTGTCGGCCCTGATGAGCCTGCTGGGCAAGGCGAAGTCGCCCGTGATGCGCGTAATCGTGGACGAGGGCAAATGCGTCGAAACGGAAGGCGGCTCGTGCGGACGCTGCGCAGCGGCGTGCCCCGAGCGTATCGACCCGCGCCATCCCGAGCTGGGAGCCGGCCTTAACGAGTGCATCAAATGCCGCGCGTGCGTTGACGCCTGCCCCGCCGGCGCCATACGCATACCGCTTTTGGCCGGCAAGAAAGACAGCGAAAGCAAGAAGACCGCCGATGTGGCGACCGATTCCGCAGCAACGAAGGAATAGCGAAGGAGGACCTGATGGCAAGGCCTGTTAACGGAAAACCCGCTTGGCTTATCGAGCGTTTGAAGGAGCGCCCCACCGACGGCGTTCCCGAATTCGTGGACACGTACCTGCACATGAAGTACGACGCGGACGACATTGCGCGCATCAAGGCCGGATACGAACGCAAGCGCACACCGGTACTGTGGGCGAACCCGGCGGTCTGCACGGCAGAAGAAGCGCAATCCGCGCTAGACGAGGTGGGCATCGCCTGTTCGCCGCACGCGTGGTGTCCGGGTGCGTTCACCGTAACGCAAGAGGAGCTCGCGCGCTTCTTCGAGTCCGAGCTTGCGGCGCAAGGCGGCATACGCGTAGTCGACGACCCCACGGCCTTGTTGGTCGCGGAGCTGACCGCGCAGGCCGCAAACGACCTCGCCGACGCACGCAAGGCGCAAGCCGAAGCACAAGCCGCCGCCGACGCCGAGCAGGCAGCAGCCGCAAATGCGCAAGAGGCCGTCGCCGACGGCGGCAACGACGTTGCTGCTGAGCATATCGCGACGGCGAGCGCCCAGGTCGGCACCAACGATAGCAAGGGGGCGGTCAGGGGGGTTGAGCGGGCGCCGAAAGTAAAGCAAGCCACCGCCGATGACCAGGGAAAACGAGCTGTCGACGAATTAGATGCAAGTGCGCTTGGAAACGCGGCCGACAGCAAGCAGCAAACAGCCATGTGCGCAGCAAACGTCGCAGACGCCGCAACCGGCAACACGTTCGTAGCCGAAAGCGGCGAATCCCAAGATGATGTCGCAGAGCCCTTCGCCCCTGTAAGCGTGGCGGAGCTGTGCGCCGGCGTCGGCACCATGACGCTACCGCTGAGCGCCACCACGCAAGACGCCGTCCGCATTCACGCCTGCGAGGTTTCGAGCGCGGAATACGAACGGCTTTGCGCAGCCCTTGAAACTGCCGGCGCGACCAATGTCGATGCGCAACGCTACGATTCGCGCCGATTCCGCAGCGACGAGCACGCATTCGACATCATCCTGCTCGACCCGCCCTGCACGCCGACCGGCACGCTGTACGCCCACGACCCCCGTCTGCACGCGCAGTTCCCCGAGGCGAAAATCCCCGAGTACATGGCGCTTGCGAAATCGTTGTTCCTGCTCAGCCTGAGCATGCTCAACGTCGGCGGTACCTTGGTGTACACCACCTCATCGGTGTTGCACCTGGAAAACGAGGAGGTTCTGCGCACCTGCCTGGCCCGCAGCGGATCGATGGGGACGTTCGAAGTAGAGCCCGTCGAACTGCCCGGCAACGTCGACCTGCCGCAACTTCCCACCAGCACGGAGGACGCCATCCTGACCTGCCCCAGCGAAACCTGCCCCGGCCGCTTCATCGCAAAGATCCGCCGCATCGCATAACCACCGGGCAAGGGGACGAGCATCTCGCAAGCCGGAAAGGACCAATCGAAGACGAGAACGATTGCGACCGCCTCGTCCTCAAACCTGGAGCGCTTAGTGGAAGAGCGCTTATGAATGAAGAGTTGCCAACTGTAAATCGATTCCTATAGCTGCGGGTTACAAGAGGAGCCTTTCGCTCAAAGACGGTTCAGGGGAGCGCGCCGCTCGCTTCAGGACGCAAGACGGCCCCTTCCGCTTGGAGGCTTTCCTGTTTGCAAGGGGTTTGGGGGAAGGAAGCCCCCAAGCGGAAGGGGCCGCTCGGGAGGGGTGTTCGGTTTTTTGGGGAGCCCGACGCCCGAGAGGCGGGCGTCGGGCCGGGGAAAGTTAGCGAGTCAGAACCTTACGGAGAGGTTGACTCGCGGGACGTCGACGGGCCGGCGAGGCTCAGTAGAACATGAAGACCGACAGGCCCATGTTGTAGAAGGCCACGCGCAGGCAGATGGCGCCGGCGAGGGCGGCGATTACCGCCACGGCGCCGAAGAGCTTCCAGGACTTCGCGTCGCCCTTGCGCTTGGCCAGCACGCAGGCAACCAGCGGCACCACGGCGCCGATCGCGACCGCGCCGAGCCACAGCAGCACGGCCTGGTCGCCGACGGTGGCGGCGGCGTCGGCCATCGCCTTGGTCGGGTGGGTCGGGTCGAAGTAGTAGCCCACCTGGCTGAACGACCCGCCGCAGACCTGCACGAACGCCGCGTAGGCGGCGGTGAGCACGGCGCCGATGGCCGAGCCGGCCACGGCCGGCAGCCCGCAGGCCGAGGCGTCCTCGCCCTTGGCGGCGAGCACCACGGCAACCGTCGCCGGGCCGAGCAGGCAGGCGGCGCCCACGATGCTCAAGACCTCGAGCACGCTGTCCCACGCCGGGCGCGCCGGCATCATGTAGCTGTGCGCGCACACCGCGGCGAGCACGACCGAGATGGCAATCGCTGCCCACGCCATGCCCTTGGGCAGCGTGCCGCCGTCGGCGGACTTGCGGGCGACGACGAAGTACGCCACGGCCACCGCGACGAACACAACGATCGCGATGAGCTCCTGCGTGATGCCGGAGGTGATGTGGCCGAAGCCGTTGAAGATGCGCTCCCAGTGCTGCAGGTGGAAGAACACGCAGACGCCGCCCGCGGCCAGCAGCACGCACGACACGATCGTCAGCAGCTGCTGGGACTTCTTGCCAGCGCCTTTGAGCGCCAGCACGCCCTGCGCGCCGAACACGCCGCAGGCCCACGCGGTGAACGTGGTGAAAAGGATCAGAGGCCATTGCAGTTCCATGATCTACTCCTCCCCTTGCCACTTCATACGACGCAAGATGTAACGGCCGTTGGGATGGTTGCCCGTGTCCGGCAGCGTATACACATCATCGTCGCTAAAGTCTTCGCAGAAATCGCCCAGCGTCTCGCCGCGCGCGCCCTTGAAGTCGCGGATGTCACCGTCCAAGTCGCCGAACCAGCGCGCCATACCGCCGCACTGCGTGACGCACTGCGGCAGCTCGCCCTGCGCGATCTTCTGCTCGCACATGGTGCACTTCTCGACGACGCGCTCTTCCTCGTTCAGGTAGCGCACACCGTACGGGCAGGCCATCGCGCAGAACTGGCAGCCGATGCATTTGGACTTGTCGATCTGCACGGTGCCGTCGGCGGCGATGTGGCTGGCCTCGGTGGGGCACACTTCCACGCACGAAGGGTGTGCGCAATGCTGGCAGGACACCGTCAAAAAGTACATGTCCACGTCGGGCCACTGTCCGCAACCATCCTCTTTCGGCGTCGGCCCGATGCGCAGCGTCTTGTTCCAGAATGCGCCAACCGGCGCCCCGTTGACCACCTTGCACGCCACCGAGCAGGCCAAACAACCTACGCATCGGTTGACGTCGGTCACGATCGAATACTGCGTCATGGTTTTACGCCTCCTCTCGCTTGGAATAATCGGGCAACCACTTCTTCAGGCGCGGATCGGACGCATCGTGGATGATCTCGGTGCCGTCGTCGCCACACGGGCACGGGTTGCCAAACGGGCTGTTCTCCGGCGTTGCCTTGTACACCTTCACGTTGTAGGCACGCAGGTTCGACGCGCCGCACAGCGGGTCTTGGTTCTCGCCCTCGACCAGGCAGTTGATGGTGGACAGACCGTAGCCCTTGTCCGCCTGATCGAGCTCGGGGAACCACCACTGGTGCTCGCAGTTGATGACGCCCTTCGCCACGCCGTAGTACAGGTCGGCCACCTGGCGAACCTTGGCGCGCGGGCTTTCGATCCACACCCAGTCGCCCTGTTCGATGCCCAGCTCGGCGGCGTCTTCCGGGTTGATCTCGCAGCGAGGCGCCGGCCACAGCTCGCGACACCAAGGCAGCTGCCTGTGCTCGCTGTGGAAGTACACGGGGATGCGGCGGCCGGTGGTCATCAGGAACGGCCACTCCTTGGAGATGCCCGGCTGCGCCAGCTCAGTTTCCGGTGCGGGCTTCCAGTTCGGCAGTTCCATATCCTTGCCCGGCATGAACGTCTCAACCGCCGTGGACCAGATTTCCATCTTGCGGGTAGGCGTGGACATGCCCTTCATAGGGTTGCCCGCCGGCGTGGTGCCCACGACGACCTCGGACGAGCACATGCCCGTCTCGTAGCGACGATACGTGCCCCACACCTCGGGGTTGATGGCGCGGCAGTCCCACCAGCCATGCTCCTGGAATGCGGCACGGTACTCTTCCCACGTCATGCCCATGGGGGAAATGGTGCGATCGTACAGTTGCTCGGGCGTAGGGTATACCACGCCTTCGGGCAGCCCGAATTCAACCGGGTCATCGGCATACGGAACGCCCATGGCCTTGTACACGTCCACCACGATCTGCACGTCGAAGTGGCAATCGGCCGGCGGCTCGATGGCGCGGCAGGTTGCGCCCTGCGCGCCGGTAGAACCCTGCGATAGACGCGGGCAGTCAACCTCAAGCCAGTGATACACCGGCAGCAGGATATCGGCGGCGCCGGCGGTCGGGGTCTTCCACAGGTCTTGCACCACAAAGAAGTCCAGGCTGTTCAGGCCCTGCCAATACTTGTGGGAGTTCGCCTGGTTCATGAAACCGGACGCCTCGCACAAACCGCCGCGCACCGGGTAGGGATCGGCGTCGATCATAGCATCCAGCACGGCGTTGGCGTCAGCCCACTGCTGCCACCACGACAGCATCGGGATCTTGTCCTGGCCCAAAATCTTGTTGGGGAAGTACGTCAGATCGCCGTCTTCCGGAGCATGGCCCGACGCAATGGTCGGCTGCGCGTCGTCCACGCCCAGGTATTTGCCCAGGCTAGGACCACGGTTGCCGGCGGGCGTATCCCAGTTGCCCGTCATGCCGACGATAATGTCGAAGATGCGGTTGTTGTCGATGGCGTTGCACGCATGCTCAGGCGCCAGACCGTATTGAATACCGCCGTTGCCGTAACCGGTGGACGGGTCGATGCGCGTTGCGTACGTCAACGCCGCCGTGCGGATCTGCTCGGCCGGAACGCCGGTGATCTCAGCGGCCTTCTCCGGCGTGAACTCGGCGCAGCGAGCATCCCAATGCTGCCACACCGGGGCCATCTTATGCTTCGTGCCGTCTTTCAGCGTCACCTCGAAATCGCCGTACAGAGCCGGGTCGATCTCGGGGTTGAACGGGGACGGCATCGCCACGCGACCGGGCACGGTAAGCTTCGGCAGGTTCTTCTGCGGGCTCTCGTAGAACTTATCCCACACCTCGTCGGGCTCGTTTTCCCACAGACCGGTTTCCGCATCGAAATACGTCAGGTGACCCGAAGGGTCGTTTTCGTGCAGCGGATGCGCATCATCGGTGCCGGCAAGCTCGTCCCACACCATGAAGCGCAGCGGGCTTCCGTCTTCCTTCAGGTCGCATTCCTTCAGCAGGCGCGTCGCCATGGGCTTGATGTCACACCACGTGACCTTGTGCGCGACGATGGCGCCGCCGGAAGGCTCCATGCCCTCGACCACCAGGAAAGGAGCGTCGGTCCAACGCTTTACGAACAAGCTGTCGTACAGGTCGTTTTCGATGATGGTGTTTGCCCAAGCCAGCGCCATGGCGCCGTCGGTGCCGGGCGTCAGCCACAGATGCTGGTCCGACTCGTGGTTCAGGTTGGTCATGCGCGGGTCGATGCTGATGTAGGTATCGGCCGTGTTCGCGATGTCAACGGTGGCACGGCAGCTTTCGTCATAGTTCGAGATTTCGGTTGCGGTGCCCCAGGGAACGAACACGCGCGGGCGGTCGGTGGTGGCCATCCAGGAATATGCGAACTCGGACTGCAAGTCGCCCACATAGTGGCGCGGGCCCTTGCAGATCTGCCAGGCGGTCACCGCGTTGGGGCTGTCGACCAGCTGCAGCCACGAAGCGTAGGCGTGCTGCGTCCAAATGCGGCTCGTGCCGCCCATGAAGAACATGGACTCGCCGCCGTACTTCTTCTTCAACTCCCAGAACTTGTCAGCGATGGTGCTGTACGCCTCATCCCACGTGATGCGCACCCAACCCGGATCGGCCGAGCCTTTCGGGTTCGTGCGCTTCATCGGGTGGTACAGGCGGTCGGGGTGATACGCCGCTTGCAGGCTCGCCTGAGATTTCGTGCAGCAGTTGCCCATGGAATGGAACGCCGTGTCCGCATCGCCCTCGATTTTGATGGCGCGACCGTTTCTCACGGTTACGTACACGCCGCATTCGTTCTTACCGCATGCGCGGCAGCAGCTGCGCACGATGCTCACGTCGCCGTCTTTCTTGCCGCTTACGGCCGGCAGCTTTGCCAGCGCCTGCGACTCGGACGTTGCGATCACGCCCACAGCAGCTGCGGTTGCAGCGGCCAGTTGCGTGAACGCGCGACGCGTCATGTTCAGTTTCGCCATGGTTCCCTCCTTCTTGCTTTCGCTCGTCTTGCAGAAAACCGGCCCTTCGTTGCGAGCCGGCAGCTTCGCCGATTTCCCTTGTGCTCGGGAAGCTGCGGTTATAATACGGAGCCGAGAAGGGTCGAGACCACGACCGAAACGCATGGTTTTTCGACTTGCACAGAGGGCTTTCCAACCCATATGGTTCGTATGGGTGCCTTGGGGGGAATTAGGTTAATAGCATGCAAAATACCAGCTCAAACGACCATACAGTGCCATATAACCCGCTTTCCGCGATGCAACGGTTGCGTCCGGACCTGCTTGGATTCGTATTTCACCTGTCGTGGATGTACTTGCTGCTGTACGGCAACGCCGTCATCACCTCGCGCGACAGCGGGGGACTTGTTGCAGCAGGCGATATCACGTATCTAGCGTCGGCTACGGCCCTTGCGGCCGTGATGGCTGTGGGTATTTTGCGAACCCGTCGGTTCATGCAGCTGTGCGAAAGTCGCGCGGCCGCGCTCGCCGCGCCGGCGCTCACCGCGCTTGGAACCGTGCTGTATTGCGCGAACCAATTCACGTCCGCAACAGCATTGGTTATTGGCGGCGGCTTGCTCACCGGGCTTGGTTCGGGCGTTATGGCAGCACGCTGGGCATCGGTGTTCGGCGGGGCGCCGGCGCGCGCCGTGGTGGAAAACCTGCCCACGCTGTTGGCAATCATCGCAGTTATCTGCGCGAGCGTGAATTACGTTCCTTATGAGGTGTGTTTGCTGCTCGTGGTGGCGTTACCGCTGCTTTCCGGGGCGGCGTTGCAATACGCGCGCACGTACCAGCATGCGCTTACAAGCGAGCACGGCGAGGGCGAACGCGCAGCTCGCAGCGGTGAAGGCGGCGAAGGTCGCGGCGCTGAGCACATGGCAAGCGGCACCCGCGCGGAGGGCTCGACACGAGAGAGCGACGGGCGCAAGCGCATCTTCATTGCCGCCGAGGTGGCACTGGTGGCGCTTTTGGGCTTCACCATCGCCATGTTGCCTGCCGTCGCCGCCGCCGGGTTCGACTACAGCTCGCTGTTTTATGCGCTGAGCGGCGCGTTTGTGCTGCTGTTCTGCGCCATTTCCATTGCCCGCGCCGATGCGCGCAGCATACCCGTCCTGTTCGTTATCCCCACGTTGGTATTGGTAGCAGCCCTATTGCCTCTGCTCGGCTATGGCAGCAGCGTGGGAGCAGCGCTCAACCCCGTGGGCAACATCGCTTTCGAGCTGGTGCTGTTGTTCGGCACCGTATTGTTGGCGCGCGCCATAAATGCAAGCCCTGCACGCATGTTCATGATCGGCCGCCTCACGCTGGCCGTGTTCGATTTAGCCGGTTCCTGGCTGGGTCTTGCCGTGTACTCGTCGGCAAACCAAGTAGCCGTCGCGCAAACGGCAGGCATCGTTCTGTTCGCCGCATGCGAGCTATTGCTCTTTGCTTTGGTAGTGGCGTTTTTGATGAGCGGGAAGCGCTTCGCCGCCGTCATGCTTGCTAGCGGGAAACCGGAGGATGCCGGCATCACCGATGCCGCAGACACGCAACCGCAGACGGAAAGCCATCCTGTGCAGAGCGGCGCCGCAGCGCATGCCGCCATGCCAGAGCCCGGTCAAGCTGCCGCACCTGCTTGCGCGTTGGCCAACGAGCCCGCAGGCACCACAGCAGACGCGCCCGAGCCCGCAAATGCAAGCACCGCAACAACCCCTGCGCCCGAGCCCGCGTCCGTGCGCCTCGACGTCATTGCCGCCGCGCACGGCCTATCCGATCGCGAGCGCGACGTGTTCGCGCTTTTGGCCGAAGGGCGCACGAACGCCCGCATCGGCGAGGACTTGTGCATCGCCGCCGGCACGGTGAACTATCACACGCGCAATATCTACCATAAGCTCGGCGTGCACTCGCGTCAGGAGCTCATCGACATGGTACGCGGGGAGTAACCCTTCTTTCACCTGCGGAAACGTGAATATACCCTAGTCTATGCGATTCGCTTTTGCGACGTTTTCCCTATGCTGCACCTTGTTCACGCACGCGAAAAGGAACAAGGAGAGGAGAAAACGTGAGCGAAAACGAAACCGCGCCCGCGCAGGGTAGCGCAGACGCAGTCAATCACAAGCCGGCGCCGAAGCGCGCGCATCGCGGCGCCATCATCGGCGGCGTCATCGCAGCCGTTGTGGTGGTGGCCGGCATCGGGGCGTTCGTCTGGCACGAGCAGCCCAGCTTCTGCAACGCCATCTGCCACACCCCCATGGACGGCTATCTGGAAACGTACGAGGCTCAGCCCGGCCAAGCCGCAACCGACAAGTGGGGCAACGAAGTCGCCGACGCGTCCGGCATGTTGTCGGCCGTGCACCGCACCAACAGCAGCAACGCCACGTGCCTAAGCTGCCACCAGCCTGTCATGAGCGAGCAGATCACCGAAGGCCTGGAATGGATTAGCGGCAACTACACGTTGGTTGCCACCGACGCCAACCCCGCAGGCACGCTGTCCGAGCGCGGCAGCTCGCAGCTTACCGAAGCGCGCGGCGTTTCCGGCGATGAGTTCTGCCTGAATAAGAACTGCCACAACCTTACGCGCAGCGACCTGACGCAGCTCACGCAGGTCGAGTCCGACGACCCTGCCGTCACCATCCGCAACCCGCATTCCTGGCAGCACGGCCAGCAAGCCTGCACCGACTGCCATAAGGCGCACCGCGCCAGCGTGCTCATTTGCACCGAGTGCCACGCCGACATGGAACTGCCCGACGGCTGGATTTCCGCTCAAGAAGCAAAACTGCTTCCCAACCAGGCATAACGCGAAGGAGGACCACGAATGAGCAACAACACGCTTAGCCGCCGCAGCTTTTTGACGGGCTTCGGCGCAGCAGGCGCCCTGGTGGCCGCCGGCGCTATGGCCGGGTGCGCACCTAGCGTCGCCACCAAAGAGGAGCTGGACAAGCAGAAAGCCGACGCGCAACCGAGCTGGCGCGAAAAGCCGGCAATGCCCGCGAAGATCGCCGAGACGTTCGACGCCGACGTGGTGGTGGTGGGTGCTGGCAACGGCGGTATGGTTGCAGCTGTTACCGCAGCTCAGGCGGGGGCGAAGGTCATTGTGCTGGAGTCGTGCAACAACGTGGCGTGCGCCCGCGAGGCCATTGGCGCGCTGAACTCGAAGATGGCCGGCGAGCACACCGAAGACGTTGCGAAGCTTATCAACTACGCAAGCCAGATCGAGTCCGGCGACATCAACCCGCCGCTGTACCGCACGTGGGCCGAGAAATCCGGCGAGATGATCGAATGGATGGCGCAAACGCTCGAGCCGCTGGGGATGGTGTTCCCGTTCGAATGGCACAAGCCCGACGACGAGCACGCCTACTACCCCGCCATGTGCTACAACCCCTGCCTGGGCGAGTACAACCCCGACGGCCCGAACTACACGGCCTACCAGCACGTAGCCATGCTGCAGCAAGTGTTCGAGGGCCTTGGCGGCGAAATCAAGTTCCTCACGCCCGCCGAGCAGTTGGTGCAAGACGGCGACGGGCACGTCACCGGTGTGATCGCCACGAACCCCGACGGGACATACATCCAGGTCAACGCCTCAAAGGGCGTCATCGTGTGCACGGGCGGCTACGGTGCCAACGACGAGATGCTGGCCGATTTGCAGCCCGGCGTGACCGACTGGTGCGTCACAGGCAGCGCCACAGGCGAGAAGGGCCAGGGCATCAAGATGGCCTTGTGGGCCGGCGCGCAGCTTGAGGCCGGCGGCGGCTCGATGATCTGGAACCGCGGCGGCATGACCGACGACACCACGTTCGGCAAGCCGTACAACGGCAACCTGTTCATCATGGGCAGCCAGCCCTACCTGCACGTGAACACGCGCGGCGAGCGCTTCATGAACGAGGACCAGTGCTACCCCCTAAGCTACGCCATGGGCTGCAACCAGCCCGGCCACTTTAGCTGGGAGGTGTTCGACGCCAAGTACTACGAGGACGCCAAGCGTTTCGACACGTGCGGTTGCTCGCGCATCGTGCCGGCACCGTCGGGCACCGCGTTCAACGCCGACGTGTACAGCCTGGAGGCGTGCGGCAAAGAGAACCTTGACAACTTCTGGATCGGTCCCGCGCTTGAGTCCGGCGTGCTGAAGAAGGCCGACACGCTTGACGAGCTGGCCGGCATCATGGGCTTTTCCGGCGAGACGAAGAAGACGTTCCTTGCCACGGTCGACCGCTACAACAAGCTATATGAGCAGGGCGAAGACACCGATTTCGGCAAACCGGCCTACCGCATGAGCTCGGTGACTCAGCCGCCGTTTTACGCGGCGCGCATCGCCGGCACCATGCTGGTGACCATCCACGGCGTCATCACCGACACGAACAGCCAGCCGCTGCGCGAGGACGGCAGCGTCATCGCCGGCCTGTACGTATGCGGCAACGACCAGGGCGGATTCTACCCGCACCACTACCCCAGTAACTTCACGGGCATCAACGCCGGCCGCACGGCCACGTTCGCCCGCATCGCTGCCAAACACGCTTGCGGCGTGAAGTAACAGGAGCCTGCGATAACAACGAGGTTTGGGCGTACGAGGCTTAAGAGAGACCGCGCGGCGGCGATTCGGAAAAGTTGCCAACTTTTCCGAATCGAGGGTCATCGTTCGCCCAACGCGGTGCAAAAATGGCGTGAAATGCGGGTCCAAAGCACCTCGGACCCGCATTTTTTGGCCATGCGTCCATTATCTTTGCCGGTTTTCCGCGATTGGACCATTTGACGGTTCGCGAGCGTAGCAAACCTTCCCCTCGATTCCGAAATGCGGGTCCGAAACAACCCTCGAGGGCGCATCGCCGGAATTGCCGGCACATACACATAGGCTGCCGAACACAGAAACGGGAAAGCAACGCACCAGGACAGCGCATCGGGCACGCTGTCCTGCTACAGCTCGCTGCTCATGACCAAGTCGATGAGTTCTTGACGCGAATGCACATCGAGCTTCGCGTAAATGTGCTTCGCATGCGTGGCAGCGGTATCGCGGCTGATGAACAGCGCATCGCGAACATATGGGATCGAGCGACCGTGCGCGAGCAGCCCGAACACCTCCGTCTCACGCGGCGTCAACTTATGCTCGGCAGCTAGCAGGGCAACACGTTGCCCGATGAAGTCGGTCGGCGGCTGAGTTGCTTCCGCCTGGGAAGCAGCCGCAGGGGCGTCCGCGCCCCCAGAGCGTAACGCAACCGATTCGTTCGCCTTGGCAGACGCAAGCAAATCATCCGAACGCTCCTTTTCGCATTCGCCAGACTCGACCGCTTCACTTGCCACATCGCCGGCGACAGCTTCGCAGCTCGCTGGTATTACAACCTGCGCAGGCGCCTGAACTGGCGTTTCCCACGCCAGAAACATGCTGCCGTCGTTGAGCGCCAGCATGACCGCCCCCACCAGCAGCACGATAAGCACCGCGGCCACAGACGTCAGCTCCACAGCGCCAACGTCGACCGCATGCTGCAACGGCACCGACGCGAGCACGCCCAGCAAATCGCCCACATGCACGAATAGCCAGCCTACGGCGTAGGACTGCACGGGCGTTGCCGCACCTCGGGCGGCGTACGACGCGAAGTACATCTGGGTGATCACGCAAAACGCGAAACGCGAGGCGATGCCCACGCCGGCGGCCACCAGCAAACCAGCCTGCGAATCAAGCACGATCATGGCGGAAAACCCCGCAACCATCAGCGGGCACATCCATCGATACGCAAACGCAAGCGATACGCGACGCGGGCCCGCCGTTGCCGTCAGGCTCACTATCAACATGAACAGCGCGCTTACCACGAAAACACCAGCGGCTTGAACGGCGTTCGCGGCGCTCGCGTTCCAAAACGACCCCTCGATGCTCACGAAAAAGCACGCAGCCAGAATGCCGAACCCGCCGCGGCCCATAGAAGCGAACGCTTCGCGCAACGGGCGCGGTTTCGCAGGCGACGACGCATGGTCCGATGGCGCAGCCTCGCTCGCCCTTGGCCATAAGCTCCAAAACAGCATGCCGCTGGCCAGCGGATACGCCGCAACCAGGAACATCGCCGCACCCGAAGGCAGCGCCATCGCGGCAAACGACAGCACCGCCGCGCACAGCGCCGACACCGGAGCGCACAGCTCGGTAACGTCCTGCGGCATGCGCGCGTACAGTTGGCCCCACATCACCCACATAAGCCCGCTGCCCACGCCCGTCACAACCGCTGCCAGCACAAACAACGCCGCCGACACCACGGGCACATACACGGGAAGCAGCAGCACAGGCGTAGCCACAGCAACGGCTATCGGTGCGCCGACGACCACTGCACGGCTGTTCGTCGGCGGCCCCCATCGTCGCTCGACCGCAGCCGCAACGGCAAGCGCCGCCACAGCCGAGCCCACGGGCAGCACGCTCACCGCCAGCTGCTGCGCCACATCCTGCGCATACAAGCCAATTGCCACGGAAAGCCCATCCATCGAGCCCGAGTAAAACACGCAGAACACCCATGCAAGCAGGAACCCCCACCCCAGGCACCGAGCGTTCGCTTTCATTTCAGCAATCATGAGACCCCCTTCGCACGTCCCATCATACGGGAAAACACCAGGTGAAAGAATCACCCACTTTCGGGTATTGACGCCGTGCGAAGAGGCAAAGCGACGAAAAGGTCGCAGCAAACAGCAAACTGGGGCATCGCACCGGATGTGCTGTCCCAGTTTGAAACGAGGGTCCTGGAAGTCGAAAGTTAGTGAGTCAAAACGTTACGGAGCCTTTGACTCGCGCTAGTCGCCAGGCGAGGGCAAGCCCCTCGCAAGCCCGCCCCGCCCGCCTTGCCGAGCCGCAAGGTGCCGTTTGTGGGCGGTTTCGCAGTTTTTGGGGGCCGTTTCGCTCTTCGGTCCCCCGTTTGTGGGCGGTTTAGCCGGGGCGTTTTAGAGTGGCAAGAGCATAACCCCAGGTCGCGGATCGCCGGACAGGCAAGCAACCCGGTCGCCGGCCTGCAAAACCACCCACAAACGGCATCGTATGAGAAAACGCACTGCCGAGGCATCCACCACTCCGGACCGAATCGAGAAGCTGCCTACCCAGCACTGATAATGAAAACGTGAAGCGGAACGTAGCCTTTCCCGAGAGAATGATTGGGGAGCTCACGCTTCGGCGCGATGTCCTCGCAGCGGCAGCCCGGCCCGTGCGCCAGCGCAGAGAGACCCGCCCTAAGGCCACGACGCTAGACTCGCATCGACCTATAAAGCAGGGAGTAGCCCTCAATAGCCACGCGAAAAGTTCATGAGTCAAAACCTTACGGAGAGGTTGACTCACGGGGCTTGCGCCTGGCATTTCGGCAATTCGCGTGTCGAATTCGCCTGTTGGCAGCAGGGCCACTACAATACCCTTTGCACATCAACGAACAGGGGGATCATCATGCATATCGTTGTGCTCAGCGGCAGCCCGCGCAAGGGCGGCAATACGGCCATCATGGTTAACGCGTTCAAGGAAGGCGCCGAATCTGTCGGCAACACCGTCGAGGTCATCGATGTTGCCGCCAAGAAGATCGCGCCGTGCCACGCCTGCAAATATTGCTTCACCCACGGCGGCGATTGCGCTATCGACGACGACATGACCGAGGTGCGCGAGCGCCTCAAGCAGGCCGACATGGTCGTGTTCGCCTCGCCCGTGTACTGGTTCGACATTTCCGCGCAGCTGAAACTCGCCATCGACCGCATGTACGCCTTCGGCGGCTGCGGCTTCAGCTTCTCGAAGGTGGCGCTGTTGCTCGATTCCGGCTCCGATGGCGTGTACACGGCGGCGATTTCCGCCTACAAGGACATGAACGCCTACCTGAAATGGGAGGACATGGGCATCATCACCGTCCCCGGCATGGCCGAGAAGGGCGACATGGCCCAAAACCCCAAGCTAACCGAGGTCCGCGCGTTAGGCGCCTCGCTGAAGTAGCAGCTGAAAGCCGTCAAGGTTTGCCTTTGCAGCAAAATACGGGTGGGGGCCGTCAGGTGGCGAACCCCACCCCGCATCGCGACAATGCTAAAGCCTCGTTTCGCTACAAGGCAATGTAACGCACGCTGCGCCCTCCCCCAACGGCCGCAATCTTTCCCGCCGAGATTAGCCTCTTCAGCACGTTAATCGTCGAAGTCTGGGAAACGCCCAGCTTCTCCTGCAACTCAGCCCTTGTGAACCCATTCGGACGAGAACCAAGGGAAAGCGCCTCCCTTTCCGAATGCGGTACAGCAGCGTGACGGCAATTGATTGTCTCGCGAACACCCGCATCGTCATCCCTAATATCCGCGGCTTCTTCACGCGCAGTGCCGTTTCGAGACGGCAGCGTCACTTTGAACGCATTGTCGCTCACATCAAAAACGGGTTGTCGCATGCCGCCTGCGTAACTCTCGATGATTTTCGGGATTCCCGTTCCATATGCCTCAATCAGCTTCAACCGGTAAAACACGTGCGCCAACTTCGGGTTGCGCTGCACCGACACACCCATCATCGCATCGTCTTTCGTGAGTCCCTTCGGCAGCCCGCCAAGGTTCACAAACTCCATGCGCGAATCGAATACGCTTACGAGCATTGGCCCGGCGAACGAATAATCGCGATGCACGAGCGCATTCAAAAGCGATTCCCTCACAGCGATAACCGGATAGTCTCGCGTATCAACCCTACGATATCCGTTTTCAAATGTTGAACGTAGTCCGTTGTTCACGTCAATAAATTCCGCGATTTCCCGAAACTGCCTCAACAGCGACCCCGAAAACTCTCGGCGCGTCTTGAAATGCAGCTTCGTTTCGCCTTCGAAAACCGCCGCTTTCGTCTCGGCCGCGCATTGATCGGACAGAAGCCATGCAAGATTGGTGTACAAGCCGTCGTCGGAAATCAAACCGAGCGATCTCATTTGGACATCGCCCCAGGTCGCATCATATTCGCGAAATGCCCGCTGCGCCTCAACGAACGTCAAGTCCTGATGTATCGCGCGTGTCTCCTCGAATGAATCGCCCGCCGAATCCTTAATCATTGCTCGAATTTCAGCATCAGATGCCGGAACCGAAGACGTACCTCGGCGCACGTATACGCCAGAAGGCCGTATGCCCTTTTCAGAAAGGTAGTATGGACGATCCGTTGCCCGTTGCACCTCAACGCGCACAATAGAGAGTCCGTCTTGCTGATCAGGCGAAACTTTTACGAACATGCCTAATGCCGGTTTTATGCCGTCTTCGATCGAATTCACGATTTGAACAGCCGAAGCATCCGTATCTTCCAATCCGCAAACCGTGCCATCATCGTCAACGCCAACAAGCAGCGTTCCCCCGTCCGTGTTTGCGAATGCAACGACCGTCTTTTTCGCAGAGTCATTCCATATACGCTTGAATTCCAGATTTGAACCTTCGAGCATAGCGGTCTCCGTTCGAAAGCGATATTCAAGAAACTACTTTCTAACGTATTCTAACACTTTCTAACAAAATAAGACTGTTAGAAAATGTTAGAAGCAATACGAAGGAGCCGGCTACACCCTATATAACATCTTTGTTATATAGGGTGCACCGCCAAACTTTCACCAGGTCAACACATTCCTTGCTATCCTTCCACCTTCGCAGTGGAGCCGGTGCGGGCTTTTGTTACCACGATGCGCTTGGGGATGTTGGCTTTCAGGTCCTCTACGTGGCTGATGATGCCCACCAGCTTGTTGCCGCCCGACAGGTCGGACAGCAGGCTGATGGCGTTGCCGAGTGCGCCTTGGTCAAGCGAGCCGAAGCCCTCGTCCACGAACATGGTATCGAACTCGATGCCGCCGGCATGCGCCTGCACGATGTCGGATAGGCCCAGCGCCAGGCACAGCGATGCCTGGAACGACTCGCCGCCCGAAAGCGATGAGGCATCGCGCGCGCGGCCCGTGAAGCTATCGATAACGTATAATCCCAAGCCAGCCTTTGAATTTCCCACCGATTCCGACCAGCGTACCAGCTCAAACTGCCCCGCGGTAAGCACCTTCAAGCGTTCGTTGGCCGCGGCAATCACCTTGTCGAAATACATGCCCTGCACGTATGCCTCGAAGCGGATTTTCGCCTGCCCCGTAAGGTTGCCGTTCGCCGCATCGGCCAGCAGCTTGATGCGACCATAGCGTTCCTCGATGTCGCCCGCGCGTTTCAGCGCCTTCTGCAGCCGCACAAGGCAATCGGCGTTTGCGCCAATGCGCAGCTTCACGTCGTTCAAACGGGCGCCCTCCTGCGTGCCCTGCACACGATAGTCCTCCAGCGCTTTTGCGGTTGCCTCGCGGTCGGCGTTGGGCAGGTCGGCCAGCTGCTTGTCCTTGGCCACCAAAAGCTCGCGCTTCGTGGCAATCTGCCGCTCGTTCGCGTCAACCGCCTGCTGCGCCGCATCGCGCCGCTGTTTTAGCACCCTAGCCCGCTGCCTGAGCCGCTCCGCTTCGCTCTGTGCCTGTTCAAGTGACGAAAATTCCAGGTCAGCCTTCAGGTGCTCGACTTCCTGCTCCGCAAGCTTTTGCGCTTGCGTGCGCTGATGCAGCACATCCTGCGCCTGCTGTGCATCAGCAGCAGCCTGCTGCGCCGCACGCTCCGCCACCTGCATGCGCTGCTGCGCCAAAGAAAGGTCGCGAACCGCCTGATCGGCGTTGTTCAGCTCGATGCGCGCCACGCTTACGTCATGCTGAGCGTTGTCGAAATCCCGCTGCGCCTGCTGCGCATCGGCAACTTCCAGGCGCTCTTTGAGCGCACGCGCTTCCGCCTCGGCCGACGACTGCACGCGCTCGGCCTGCTGTCGCGCGTCTTTGGCTTCCGCCAGCGCCGCAACCGAACGCTCATGCGCCGCCGCGGCGTCGGCCAGCACCTTTGCGGCGTGCGCCGCCTGCTCGCAGTGCTTTTGCGCGCCCGCCTGCGCGCCCTTCGCCTGCGCCTTCGCCACCCGCGCCTGCTCAAGCGTTGCGGCAACCTGTTCGGCTCCGCCATGTTCGCCGTCGAACTCGGCAAGCGCCTGCTGCGCGCTCTCGTGTTGCGTCTTCGCGCGCTCGGCATCGCGGGCCGCCTGGTCAACAGCGGTTTTCGAAGCCGCTTCACGCTCGGCCGCCTTGTCGATTTCCTGGTCGCTAGGAATGCTGCCGCCCGCCTGTGCAGGTGCCGGATGATGCACCGAGCCGCACACCGGACACGGCAAGCCGTCCTGCAGCTCGGCCGCAAGCAACCCCGCGCGGCCCGCGCGTTGGCGTTTTTGCAGCTGTTGCACGCACGCGGCATCCGCATCATGGGCGGCCTCGGCAGCCTTCAAGCGCTCAACGGCCAGCGCATACGGCTTTGCCGCCTGCGCCAACGCCTGCGTCAGCGCATCGCGCCGCTGCGCCGCCTGGCGTGCATCCTGCTCGGCGCGTTCGGCGCGCTCAAGCGCAGCTCCCGCCTCGCTCAGCGCCACATCGGCACCCGCAAACGCATCGCTGGTCGATTGTGCCTGGCCAGCAGCTTCCCGCGCAGTTTGCTCTGCAGCGCCTAGAACATCTTCGCGTTTTTGCGCCGCCTGCAACTGCCCAAGCGCCTTGCCCGCCGCAGCAACCTTCGCAGCAAGCTCTTTCGCATCGGCAAGCGCCTTGCCCGCGGCGTCCGCACGCGCTTGGGCAGCATCGAATGCCGCTTTCGCCTGCGCCTGGCGAACATCGCAACCCGCAAGCTTCTCGGCCGCGCACGCTACCCGCAAACGCTGCTCCTCAGCCTGCTCGGCAACCTCCCGCAAGCGCTTGCAAGAAACCTCAGCCGCGCGCGTTGCATCAACAGCAGCCGATTTCCCCTGCTCAGCGCGGCGCAGCGCCTCGTACTTTGCAAACGTGCCCTCAAGCACCGCCGCGCGCTCGATTGCCGCCGCGCGCTCATCATCGTGCGCACCCTCCGCCTGCAGCGCCTCCTGCAAGTCGCCCGTACGGCCCTCAAGCTCCACCAGTTCCTCAGCCAGTGCCGCGCGCTCGCGTTCGTAACGCGGACGATTCTCCACCTGCGTCAGCAGCGTCTTCGTGTCAGACCACTTGCCGCGCAACTCCTCAACCTGCTGCTCAAGCTGCCCGGCGGCCGCCCGGTCGCGCTCAAGCAACCCCTCAAGCAGCTCGACCAACCACGCGCCCAACGGCGCACCGCTGCGACGACGCTCCTCAAGCTCAGCCGAGGCTGCATCGTCCGGCGCAAAGTGAACCGACTGAGCAAACTGCTGCATGTCGCGCTTCAGCGCATCGTTTTCGCGCTCGAGCTTGCGGCATTCCTCGCCCAACCGATCCTGCAGGCGCTCATATTTTTGCGTGGCGAACAGCTTACGGAAAATGCCCTCGCGCGTTGCCGTGTCCGCCGTCAGCAGCTTGCGAAACTCGCCCTGCGCCAGCATGACAATCTGCTTGAACTGGTTCACATCAATGCCCAGCAGCTCTTCTACCTGCGCATTCACCTTGCGCACGCCGCTTATGCACCGCCCGTCGGGCAGCTCGACCTCGGCGTTGGCAGACTCCTTCGTAGTTCCTTCGCCGCGTTTTTTCGCACGTTCGTAATCGGGGTTGCGCTTCACGCGATACGTTTGCCCGCGGTACGAAAACTCCAGTTCAACATACGTTTTGCTTGCCGGGTCGGCATAGTCGCTGCGCAAGCTTGTCGCCGAGCGTGCGCCGTTTTTGCTGTCGCCGCTTGCCTCGCCGAACAGCGCAAAGCAAATGGCATCGAAAATCATGGTTTTGCCCGCGCCGGTGTCGCCGCACACCAGATACACGCCCGACGCGCCCAACTGCAGGAAATCCACCACCGTCTCGGCCGCGTATGGCCCAAACGCACACATAGTCAGCTTCAGCGGCCTCATTCCGCGCCCCCTTCCTGACCTGCGATTCCGCGCGCAACGCCGTCCTCAACCTGCGCAATCGTCTTTCTCATGAACGCGCGCTGCACCTCGTCAAGCCCACTGCCCACCTGGCTTTCGTAAAACGTGGCGAACAACTCCAGCGTGTCCATGCTGTCGGGGTCTATGGCCGCCGCCTGCGGGCGGTTGACCAGCACCGTTACGTTGTCGTAGTCCAGCGTCATGGCGTTCGGGAACACTTCGTGAACCTTCGCCATGGCGTCAAGCTGCGGATGCTCGTCGGAAAGCGTGATGTGCAGGTAATCCTGCGACGGGTCGCGCTCGTCATCCGCTGCCGGCAAGCCACCGTCTGCAGCGGGCGCACCCTCTTCGCCAGCCGCAGCAGGCGCATGCCCCGCCGCGCCCATGGCCAGCACGTCGGCCAGCGTGCCGCGCACCTCGCGCACGTCGTGCAGCGGCACCAGCGGAACCAGCTCTGCGGACACGCACGCGCCAGCTGCCGAGCCCGGCACCTTTTCGCCTAGGTCAACCAGCACAACACTCTTGCTGTAACGCGCTTCGCTAAACGAGTACTTCAGCGGCGATCCCGAGTAGCGCACCGTGTCGCGCCCCACACGTTGCGGCCTGTGCACATGCCCCAGCGCCACATAGTCAAACGCGTCGTACACCGACACGTCCACGTTGTCGATGCCGCCCAGCTTAATCTCGTCGTCGGCGCGCTCCGGTGCCGCCCCGCAGGCTGTTACCAACTGGTGCGACAGCACAACGTTGCGTTTTTCCTGGTCAACGTCGCACGCATTACATACCGCCCGCAGCGCGGCCGAGTAATCGTCGCCAATTTCCGCATCAGGGAAAAACCGCCGCACATCGCCCGGCTTCAAAAACGGCACCAGCCAAAACACCACCGGGCCGTGCTCGTCTGCAAACTCCACGTGCTCAACCGCGCCCTCATACACCGGCGGAAACCATACGCCCTGCGCCTCAAGCAGCCCCTGCGCATACGCGATGCGCTCCGCGGAATCATGGTTGCCAGGGATGGCCAGCACGCGCAGCCCCGCCGCAACCGCATCGGTCAAAAACGCATCGAACACGGTAACGGCCTCGGCGCTCGGCGACGCCTTATCGTAAATATCGCCTGCAATCAGCAACGCGCTGACCTGGCGCTTCGCAGCAATATCCAAAATCTGCCGCAAAATAAACCGCTGATCGTCCAACATCGACATGCCATTAACGCGCTTGCCAATATGCAAATCAGAAACATGCAGCACCCTCATACCGCTACCCTTTCGCCCAAAATACCACGCAGTAACACCGCAACCGGCGCAAGATACCAACCGAACAACAGCTTCTCACAACCGCTTTCACCAGCTGTCCCACGCACAGGACAGTAACCATTTTTTCTCGCAAGAACTTACAGGTAATCGCGCACAGCCGTTATCACATCGCCATTGATCTGGCGAATGCGCTCGTCCGCAAACATCTCATCAATAGACATCCAGCGGCATTGCTTGCCGGCACTCGTTTGAAACGCAGCATCACTCCATTTTTCCGGCATACGCAAAACGGTCGCGCAGTACAGGCGATAATGATAGTAGCGGATCTGATTTTCGTGTTCCGCGCATTCCTTTTGCGACTCTGCATCGGTAATAAATGCAATAGAGAAATCATCGCGAGGGATGTCGTATTGCTCCGACAAGTATGCCGCCAAGCGCCTCGCCTCGTCGGGAGCGGGGTCCGTCGTTTTCCGATTCGGCAGAAAATCGCAGTTCCAGCCGTCGTCGTGATACAGCAAAAACCGATTGCCGAAATACTCACCGCACCCTTTGACGGCAATAAGGGAGCTTCTAACTTCAGTCCTGTCCATACGTTTAATGTCCTCGAATAGCTGGCGGTCCGTATACCGGTTCCCCCTCGCCCGAAGCCATTGCTGGCACCCGTAGCAGGAAAACAACAGCCCTATGATAGCCAACACAGCAAGCGCAACAGGAGGAAACCCCGCAGAAAACGCCGTAGCTATGTAGAAAATGCCCGCAACCGCATCCACCACGCCATGCGTCACCGACAGCGAACCAATAGCGCCCCTATGAGCCAGCAGCACGTTGTTCAAATCAGATTCTTCAATGCGTAAAACCACAACGCCCTGCCCCTCTACTTGGCAAACGATGCCGCATTCGACACGTCACTAAAGAGTACGTTTATGCCATCAAGCGCACTTCAAAGCCCCATCGCTACGCCCAAGTATAGAAAGCTAACCTTGCAGACATTTTGCGGATGTGGCTATTTGGAACATGCAAAATCTTGCAGCATTGCCCACTTCGCGCCAAGCAAGCGCGCATCCCTTTGCACGCCAGATGTTGCACCTCACGCAAAGAGCACCAGAGCATTAGCTGCGAGCTAACAACCGCGCTCGCACCTCGTAGTAAAATTAGCGAAACGTAACTCAACCC
>ERZ808240.632-NODE-632-length-45001-cov-5.049059_pt1 | contig 45001 bp, 42 predicted proteins | sample MGYA00521084_ERZ808240 | MGnify/ENA primary metagenome ERZ808240 (study PRJEB31516, sample SAMN03275571) | gut metagenome | biome: mammalia-associated habitat; material: feces | host: Papio cynocephalus | place: Kenya | collected 2012-08-06 ...
GTAGTTCGGTATGTTTATTTTCGGAACGAGTCCGAGAATTTTTCCGTCGTGCAGTACGGCGGCTGTATTGTATAATTTACCTGTATGAACAATCGGCAAACCGACGGCAATGACGGGGTATTTGGCTTTTGTATATTCTTTTAATCTGATAAGACTTTCAATCGCCGATTTTTTTAATCTGTCAGAAAAGAATAAATCAGAACATGTATATCCCGTTATGCACAGCTCGGGCAGTACGAGAAGATTGATTTTTTCTTTATCGGCTTCGTCGATTGCAATTTTTATCTGTTCTTCATTATGAATTACGTCCGCAACCTCTGTATTTATAACGGCGGCTGCGGTTTTTATAAATCCGTCTTTCATTTTATTCTCCTTTCAGAGCCGAACGACATATTATTTTATATTATAATACCATATTTACATGTTTGAATCAATGATTAATATAATTCATTTTTTTGCCTCTTTAAACGGTGAGTCCTTGGCGGCGTATGACGCGGCTGTGTGTTACTCACAGATAAGCGATGTTACTAAGAATATCGAAGTTAAAAGAAATCTCGGTTTTGATTTGGAGAAATATACTCTTTCAAATCTTTGGGTGTCAATTTCCATGCCGTCGGCTGGCGCACTTTTGTGGGTAAAACGCATTGCCGAGAATAACGATTCTAAAATAAAAAGCAGTGATTTCGGTGAAAATACTTACTGTCTTGATGTAGCAAGGTATTATATGGGTTCAAATTGCAGATTGTTTGACACGTATGAGCCGGAATGGGAATTTGATTAATAACATAAAATTATCCCGCGTCCGAAAGAAAACGGATGCGGGACTGTTTATTGATTATTTTGTTTTTGAATTTTTGAAAATATTTTTTGGATCTTTTATCAATATTATAACAATCCATGCAATCAGTCCGATTACAACCGCAGTAAATCCGAGAATCGTATCGCTCAAAATACTTTCAAAATCCTGATTAAAATACTCACTTCTTAGTTTTATATACTCTGCGGCGAAATCAATAAACCACATCAGGGAAGCTCCCCAGTAGATAAGAGAAAGCGTGCCGAGTTTGAATCTGTTTCTGTTATCATTAAAATACCATATTATTGTCGAAACTACGGCGGCAGTAAGAGTGACGAGAAGAGTCATACCGTAAACTCCTTATTGTTCCGCTGTTTCGCCGGCTGTGCTCTTTGTTTTCACACTTGCGAAAATGCACATTACAGCCCATGCAAGCGTTACGATAACAGCCATGGCGACTCCGACAGTTGCCATTTCGTGAATCATCTCGGCAGTGTCGCCCGGACTCATCATTGCAGTCAAAAACGGCGCAAACGGCTGAATTTCACCGTGATAAAAATGCTCAAATGCAAGAAGAAGAACTCCGCCCCACAGCATTGACATGAGCCATGATACCTTTCTTGAATGCGGGATTACGGGTTTGTCATAGCTTAAATTCTTTTCTTTTGAGAATTTCGGCAGATCTTCTTTCTGCTCTTTCTTTTTGGTTACGGCGTATACTGCAGTAACGACAATCGCCTCTGCGGCGGGTACAAGAAAACAAGCCATAGTAAATACTCCTAATTATTTTTATACTTTTATTATACTTTATTTGTCCGAACAAAACAAGTATACATTAAGGAGAAAATGTAGAAATAATAATAAAATATCGCGGTGCGGTCGGTATTTTTTTTAAATGGAAAGTAAAAAGTGAAGAATTAAAAATCGGTAAACATCATTTGATGCTTACCGATTTTTGGTGGAAGAGGGTGGATTCGAACCACCGAAGTCACTGACAACAGATTTACAGTCTGTTCCCTTTGGCCGCTCGGGAACCCCCGACCTGCTGATTACAAATCAGCTGCTCTACCAACTGAGCTACACCAGCCGATCGTCTTTATCGGGTATCACTCCCGAGTGCTTACATAATATATCACATGAATAATCGGATGTCAAGAGTTTTTTTAAATTTTTTTATTTTTTTGTAAAATCGTGTTTTTTGCTGTTATTTGGCAAATAAATATAAAATGATATTCGGATTAATATATTTTTAAAAAATATATGAGCAAAAAACCTTGTATCGTTTTTTTTGATGTGGTATAATTTTAAAGATAAAAATGGAATTTTGTATCGGGATTAATCCCGGAGGTTATAAAAGCTATGCAAAGAATCGAAATCAAACAGTTATTTAAAACTCCGAATGATTTTGCGGGAAAAAAGATTACCGTCTGCGGATGGGTCAGAACTATAAGAGATTCTAAGTCGGTCGGTTTTATGCAGATTAACGACGGCGGATGCTTTGAATGTCTGCAAGTCGTTTTTGAGGATTCAAAGGTCGATGATTATAGGAAAATCGCTTCACTGAACGTCGGTGCGGCAGTTATCGTTACAGGAGATTTTGTACTCACTCAGTCCGCTAAACAGCCGTTTGAGCTTAATGCCGATACGGTAGAGGTTGAAGGGGAGTCGACGCCTGATTATCCGCTTCAGAAAAAAAGTCATTCGCTTGAATATCTGAGAACTATCGGACATTTAAGACCGAGAACTAACACGCTTTCCGCTGCGTTCAGAGTCAGAAGCACGGCAGCATATGCGATTCATAAGTTTTTTAACGAGCGAGGTTTTCTTTATGCACATACGCCCCTTATCTCATGCAGTGACTGCGAGGGGGCCGGAGAAATGTTCAAGGTAACGACTCTTGACATTGATAATCCTCCCCGAGACGAAAACGGCGCTGTTGACTACAAAAAAGATTTCTTCGGCAAAAAGGCTTTCCTTACGGTTTCCGGTCAGCTTCAGGGTGAGATTATGGCTCAGGCGTTCGGAAAAATTTATACGTTCGGTCCTACGTTCAGAGCGGAAAAATCCTATACTCAGCGTCATGCCGCAGAATTTTGGATGATTGAACCCGAGATTGCATTTGCAGATCTTGAGGATGATATGGAACTAGCCGAGGCAATGATAAAATATGTAATTAACTATTGTCTTGAAAACTGTAAATCGGAACTTGAATTTTTTAATAAATTTATAGATAAAGGACTCCTTGAGAGGCTTAACAGCGTTGTTTCGTCCGATTTCGGCAGAGTTACTTATACCGAAGCTATAAAACTATTAGAAAAGCATAACGAAAAATTCGAGTATAAAGTAAGTTGGGGATGCGACCTTCAAACCGAGCATGAAAGATATCTAACCGAGGAAATATTTAAAAAGCCGGTATTCGTTACCGATTATCCCAAGGAAATTAAGGCTTTCTACATGAGACTTAACGACGACGGCAAAACCGTTGCCGCCATGGATTGTCTTGTTATGGGGATCGGCGAAATAATCGGCGGTTCTCAGAGAGAGGAACGTCTCGATGTGCTCAAAGCGAGAATGAACGAGCTCGGGCTTAACGAAAAAGACTACTGGTGGTATCTTGATTTGCGAAAATACGGCGGAACACGCCACGCAGGTTTCGGATTGGGATTTGAAAGACTCGTTATGTATCTTACGGGAATTTCAAATATCAGAGACGTACTTCCGTTTCCGAGAACAACAGGTTCCGCGGAATTTTAATATGTTTTCAATATTAAAACAATATATCAGTAAGAGGGAATTATTATGAAAAAACTATCTGAAATGTCTAGAGAAGAAATTATTGCTTTTAAAAATGAAGCCCAGTCAAGATATGACGATTTTAAAAGCAGAGGACTTAAAATAGATATGTCACGCGGAAAACCCGCTCCGCAGCAGCTGGAGCTTTCAAACATGCTCTATGACAGTATTGATAAGAATAATTATAAAGCGTCCGACGGGCTTGACTGCCGTAACTACGGTGTTCTTGCAGGTATTAAGGAATGCCGTGAACTTTTCGGCGAGCTTTTCGATATGCCGGCTGAGAACGTTATAATCGGCGGTACGGCAAGTTTACAGCTGATGTTTGATTTTATTTCGCAGTGTTATTCTAAGGGAATCGGTTCGACTCCGTGGTGCAAACTTGATAATGTTAAATTCATTGCCGTTGTTCCCGGTTATGACAGACATTTCGGCATTGCCGAGTATTTCGGAATTGAAATGGTCAACGTTCCCATGCTTTCGGACGGTCCCGATATGGACAAAATCGAGGAGCTTATAAAAGACCCTTGCGTAAAAGGTATGTTCTGCGTACCGAAGTATTCGAATCCCGACGGTATTACATATTCAAAAGAGGTTTGTGAACGTCTTGCAAAAATGAAACCCGCCGCAGACGACTTCAGAGTAGTTTGGGATAACGCTTACTGTATACATGATCTTTATGACGAGAGCGACTATCTTCCCAATATTATTAAAGAAGCCGAAAAATACGGCAACGAGGATAATTTTGTTATGTTTGCCTCGACTTCTAAGGTAACATTCCCGGGTGCCGGTGTTTCCGCATTATGCGCGTCTGACAGAAATATTAAGATGATTCTTAACAGAATGAATTATCAGATTATTTCTAACGATAAAATGAATCAGCTTCGCCACTGTAATGTATTTAAAAATCTTGACGATCTTAAGGCTCATATGAAAAAACATGCTCAAATTTTAAGACCGAAATTTGAAACGGTTCTTGATATTCTTGAAGAGGAACTCGGCGGACTCGGCATAGCGTCATGGCATAAGCCGAGAGGCGGATATTTTATCAGCCTTAACGTCGACGAGGGTTCTGCTTCATATGTCGGAAAACTCTGCAAAGAAGCGGGACTCACTCTTACAACGGTCGGTGCTACGTTCCCGTACGGTAAGGACCCCGATGACAGAAATATCAGAATAGCTCCTTCATTTCCGAGCGTTGACGATTTAAAACTCTGTGCAAAACTCCTTTGTATAGGAGTTAAACTTGCTGCTGCAGAAGAATATCTTAACAAATAATTTATCTGAGGATTGATAATAATGATAAGGATAGGACACGGCTACGATGTTCACAGATTTGCTGAAGGCAGAAAACTTATTCTCGGCGGAGTCGAAATCGAATATGAATACGGATTATTGGGGCATTCGGATGCTGACGTCCTGCTCCATGCCGTGTGCGACGCAATCCTCGGAGCCGCAGCGCTCGGCGATATCGGCAAGCATTTTCCCGACACGGATGAAAAGTATAAAGGTATAGACAGTACTTTGCTTTTGTCTTATGTAGTCAGACTTGTTAGTTCACTTGGCTATAAGATAGGTAATGTTGATTGTACTGTTATAGCCCAGAAGCCGAAAATCGGGAAGTATGTAACCGAAATGGCTGAAAATATTGCGCGTTTATGTAAGACAGAAGTTTCAAATATCAACGTAAAAGCCACGACGGAGGAAGGTCTCGGTTTTACGGGCAGACTTGAGGGCATTAGTGCACACGCGGTCTGCATTTTATATAATGATTAGACAATAATTAATACTAGGAATATTCAAGTATTTGTTTTCTATACAGTTAGGCGGTGATGACGAATGATAATGCCGATGACATTATCCTTTACGTCGGAATTCACCTCATGGTGGTCAAAGTTTTTCGGCGCAGTTACAAGTATAAATTCAATAACCGATATTCTCGATATATTATTTGTTGCCGTAATTTTTTACGGTATGATAATAATGCTGAGAAAATCACAGTCAATTCAGATTATAAAGGGATTACTTTTTGTAATTCTGTTGTATATCATAGTAAGCGTTTTGCAGATGAGTGCGAGTAAGTTTCTGTTTGATAATGTGATAAGCAATATTCTTGTTATTCTCGTTATCATTTTCAGCAAGGAAATACGTCAGGTACTCGAACGTCTCGGTCAGGGTAAGAATATTAAGAACTTTTCATTTTTCTCTGACAATAAAGCCGATAATGACACTGTTGACGCAATAAATGCGGTTTGCCGGGCATGCGGACAGATGAGTGAGGATAAAGTAGGTTCTTTGATCATTTTTCAAAGAAATTCACTTCTCGGCGATTTGATGAAACAGAGCGTGCCTATTGATTCTCAGACGACGTGCGAAATGCTTCTGAGTATATTTTTTCCGAAAGCTGCTCTTCACGACGGTGCAATAATAATCAATGAAGGCAGAATCGTTGCCGCAAGGTGCGTTGTACCTCTGAGAAACGAAAAAGAAATCTACGACCATGTCGGAACGAGACACAGAGCCGCTCTTGAAGTAAGTCTTATGAGCGACGCCGTTGTTGTTGTCACGAGCGAAGAAACTGGAATTATATCCATTGCTTATGACGGCCAGCTTATTAGAGACTTGACCGACAGCGAATTGAGAAGCAAACTCAGCGATTTGCTTTTACCGCATGAAAAAGATGATAAATCCAAATCAAAAAAATCCCCTGTAAAAAAATCAAAAGGGGGTAAAAAAGAATGAAATACGCTACAAAAAATTCAAATGACAGCAAGTTTCAAAAACTTTTAGACAATAACAAATTTGTTTTCCTTGTTTCTCTCATAGCCGCTTTTGTTGTTTGGGTTGCCGTTGCAATGTATGCAAGCCCCGATGAAAAGACGACAATAAGCGTTCCTATATCGATAGACATGGAGAACGGAGTTATTTCAAAGAACAGCTATCAGATATTCGGAACGTACAACAATACGGTTGATATTACAGTATCTGGACCGAGATATCTTATTTCCAAACTTAAACCGGAAGATATTTCCGCCGTTGCCAGAACTAACGACGTTGACTCTGCCGGCATTTCGAATTTGCCGATAAAGGCGGCAGTTTTGTCGAATTCCGATGAAGTTTCGATTGTCGACATGTCGGTTTCGTCCGTTACAGTGTACTTTGATACGCTGGAATCAAAGAAATTTGATGTTGAAGTCGATAAATCAAAGCTGTCCGAATCGGTCGCTGCAGATTATGTCATACACGACGTTACACCGCTTACCACAAGCGTTACTCTAAGCGGACCGAAAACGGAAATCGACAAGGTAAACAGGGTAGTTGTTGCTCCCGAAATCGACGGAACTCTTACAAAATCACAGACGGTTGATACTGTTGTAAGTCTGGAAGGTTCGCGTGCGGTTGACACTGTTTCGATAAATGAATATATTCATTTTGAAGAAAAAGTAAAGGTAAAAATAAGCGTTTGGCAGAGTGAAGAAATACCGTTGAGTGTCAATATAGACGGGTCTGCCGACGGAATAAGCTATTCAATAAATCCGAAAACCGCAAAATTCGGAATAGATACCGAACAGGCGGATTCGATAAAAAATATCGTTATCGCTTCCGTTTCTGCGTCGAATATAAAAGACGGAGATAAAATGACCGTTAAGGCTTCGTCTGTTCCCGCTTCCGAATATTATTCTTTTGAAAATCCGGATGCTTCGTTTGAGATAACATTTGCAAATTCAAATGACAGTGAGTAAAGGAGGTTTGCATGATGAGAAAAAGTGTTTCCGTTACAGCTCTTCTTATGTTTTCGGTATTAATATTTCTTTCATCATGCACCTCGCCTTTTAATTCTGCGGAGAATTTAATTGCCCCTCCAGGACTTACCGGTGATAACGCTTTGCTTCAGACTGCTTTTGAAAAAGCGGTAATGGATAAGGGAGAGATTGTCCTGAAAACGCCTGCTTCGGGAAAATACCGCTCCGCTTTCTGTCTTAATGATTACGATTCAGACGGTGACGACGAGGCCGTCGTTTTCTACTCTTTAAAAGATGATGAAAACACCGTTTATATGAATATTCTTGATAAAACCGATGATGAATGGATAAGTATAAATGATATTAAGGGCGACGGCGGCGCAGTCGAGTCAGTCGATTTTGTCGATCTTAATAATGACGGAACATGCGAAATACTCGTCAGTTACAGTATTCTTGATTCAAAAAGCAATAAAAGACTGTCCGTTTATGCGTCATCTTCGGCAAAGGAAGGCGGTTTTCTGTTCCTTGCAATGGAACCGTATACTCAGATGTACTTTGCCGACATTGATTCAGACGGTTACACGGAGATTGCGCTCGCATATCTTGATTCGACCGCAGAAAAATACACTTCCGATTTAACATTTTTAAAAATGGACGCAGAAAACGGCAGTATTTATTCTTTTGCAAATACAATTCTTTATTCCGAAAATACGGGGTTTGCCGGTATTGCTTCAGATGTAAGGGACGGAATATGTTATCTTTACATAGATGAAATTGCTTCGGGGTCGTATGTTACGGAAATAGTATACTGGGACGCTGACGAAAAAAAACTTGTAAAGCCCGTTGACGTTGATATCCTTACATTGAGAAAATGTCCGACCGCAAGGACGCTTACTGTAACCTGTTCGGACATTAACGGTGACGGATATATTGAAATTCCCACGGCAAAGCATCTTAACGACAGTAAGGTTACGTCAAGATATAACGAGTCGCTAAATCAGCAGATAAACCTTATTACATGGTACTCATATATCGGCGGTGAAAATCAGTTTGAAAAAGTTAAGGAATACATCAGAAATTCCACGGACGGATATATGATACAGCTTTCCGACAGCATAATAAATTCGGTTTCCGCCGTATTTGACGCAGATACGCACAGTGCACTTTTCTACATTATAGGTTCAGACGGGGTTAAAACTAAGCTATTTTCAATAAATGCCGTTTTGATTTCTGATGCGGCGGGCTACAGCGACGGTATTTATTTAAAATCCGGTACCGTATATTCATATTTCTGTTCTATATTTGATGAAAGCGGTCAGTACAATATTAATCTTGAAACAATTAAATCGGCTTTGCAGATTGCCGATGATTATTAAAAGGTGAAATATACATGAAAAGAATTCTCGTAGCCGAAGATGAAAATTCAATAAGAGATTTTATTGTCATTAATTTGAAAAGAAGCGGTTATGATGTGGTTGAGGCTGAAAACGGAAAACAGGCTCTTGAACTTTATGACAGATTTGACGGCAATTTTGATGTTGCACTTCTCGATATAATGATGCCTTTTGTCGACGGACTTGAAGTCTGTAAGCAGCTGAGAGCAAAAAGCAATACTTTGGGTATTGTAATGCTTACTGCAAAAACTCAGGAAATGGATAAAGTCACGGGGCTTCTTGTCGGTGCGGACGATTACATAACGAAACCTTTTTCTCCGTCCGAACTCATGGCTCGAATCGACGCGATTTACAGAAGAGTTACCGTTAATAAGGATGTTCAGGTTTCCTCGTCGGCAAGCGATGTAGTTGAGGGCGGAGAGTTTCTTTTGAATCTTCGAAGCCGAACGCTTACGAAGAACGGAGTTTTGATTGACCTTACTCAGGTTGAATTTCAGATAATGGAATATTTCTTGAGTAATCCTAACGCAGCGCTTACGCGAAATGACATTTTAAAATATGTTTGGGGCGCTTCGTACTTCGGCGACGAAAAGGTCGTTGATGTTAATATCAGAAGACTCAGAATGAAAATAGAGGAAGAACCGTCAAAGCCGAGACATCTTACGACTATATGGGGACTCGGATATAAGTGGATTCCGTGAACGATTATTTTACTTTCTTTCAAGAGGTGTTGAAATGAAAAGCCACGGCAGCGGAATAACACGGCGATGGATTGTCAACACATTCGGAATTATTGTGCTGGTACTCGTTATTTTTAACGTTTTGTGTTCCTACGCTTTAAAACAGTATTATTATAAAATTGCGGAAAGTTCAATTGATTCTAGAGTATCCGTATCGTCCATGCAGAATTTTTTCAGTGCATATACAGGTTCGACGGACAATGTTTTCGAGAACGGAGCGCGCGATTTTGTTGAAAATTTCGCATATTCAAGTCTTATGGAGGTTTGGGTAATCAATCCTAAAGGATCCGCGGTGGTTTCATCAACGGGATTTCCCGTTGAGCAGACCGAAATGCCTGATTTTGAATCGGCAAAACGGTCCGAAACAAAAGAAGGTACATGGATAGGCAGATATTCGACCGGAGAAAAGGTGCTTGCAAAAACTTTTATTCTCCCTTCAAACGGCAATGATATCGGCGGTGCGGTCAGATTTATAATTTCATTGCAGAGACTTGACCGTCAGCATGTTATTTATACCGTTCTTATATCGATTGCATGTATTATTGCTCTGTTTTTTGTGAGCATTTCGGGATTATATTTTATAAAATCAATTGTAAATCCCGTAAAAAAGATTAACGAATCAGCAAAAAGGCTTGCATCGGGCGATTTTAATGCAAAAATTGACGATTATAACAAGGATGATGAAATAGGCGAGCTTTGCGAGACATTTAACTATATGTCCGACGAAATAGCAAGGACGGATAAGATAAAAAACGATTTTATATCTACCGTATCTCATGAACTGAGAACTCCTTTGACCGCGATTAAGGGCTGGGGTGAAACGCTTATGAGTATGGGTACGGAGGATAAGGAAATAACGGAAAAAGCACTAGGCGTTATTGTCAGCGAAACCGACAGGCTTTACGGTCTGGTAGAAGAATTACTTGATTTTTCAAAAATGCAAAGCGGACGGCTGTCTCTTCGTTTCGAGCCGATAGACGTGCTTGCCGAGCTTGATGAAGCTGTTTTTGTATTCATGGACAGAGCAAAGCGCGACGGAATTGAGTTAAGCTATTCGTCTCCGGATTATACGGCTCCGATGTCGGCTGATGCCGGCAGAATAAAGCAGGTTTTTGTAAACGTGCTTGACAACGCATTTAAATACAACAAACAGGGCGGTAAGGTTTCTGTCAGCGCTCATAAAACAACCGATAACAATATTGTCATAGATATTACAGATACCGGATGCGGGATTTCCAAAAATGACCTTGCCCATGTTAAGGAAAAATTCTATAAAGCAAATGTTTCGGTCAGAGGGTCGGGAATCGGCCTCGCCGTTGTTGACGAAATTATAAAAATGCATAATGGAACTCTTGAAATTACAAGTACGGAAAACGTCGGTACGCGTGTCACAATGACGTTACCGCTGAACTTGGAATCAGACAGACAGAATGCAGATGAAAGGAAAAGCGTATGAGTAAAACAAAAGAACCGGCAATCAGAAAAACCTCCGTCGGAGGTCAGGCTCTGATTGAGGGAATAATGATGAACGGCCCTAAGGGCGCCGCATTATCGGTCAGAAAACCGGATGGAACGATTTATACCGAGATGAAGGATTTTAAGAAAGCGGGAGATAAGTATAAAATTCTCAGACTTCCTCTTATAAGAGGAGTTGTCAATTTTGTCGAATCAATGATTCTCGGCTATAAATGCCTCATGGAATCCGCCGAACTGTCCGGTCAGCTTGAGGCTGAGGAAAACACGGAAAACATGTCTAAGCTTGATAAGTGGCTCAACGATAAAATGGGACCGAAAATGATGAATATTATTTCCGTAATATCCATGATTCTCGGATTCGCGATTGCGATACTTTTATTTATGTATCTTCCCGCAAAAGGCGTTGATTTATTTGACAAATATGTATCTGCCGGATGGCTTGACAGTCATAACCTTCATCCTCTGTTTGAGGGGTTAATAAGAATTATAATATTTGTATTATATATGCTTATTGTTTCGTTTAACAAAGACATTAAACGCGTGTTTATGTATCACGGAGCTGAGCATAAAACGATTTTCTGTTATGAATACGGACTTGAACTTACGGTTGAAAATGTTAGAAAAATGAAACGTTTCCATCCGAGATGCGGAACGAGTTTTATTTTCCTCGTACTTATTATCAGTATTATCGTTTCATCCGTTCTCTCGTCTGTACTTCACGCATTGAATGCGACGGTTATTCTTGACAACAGTATATTATGGGTGCTTATAAAACTTCTTGTTCTCCCACTTGTTGTCGGCATCGGCTATGAATGTATAAAACTTGCAGGCCGTAAAGATAACATCTTTACAAGAATAATATCGGCACCCGGACTTTGGATGCAGAGAATTTCAACAAAAGAACCTACGGATGATATGATTGAAGTCGGAATTGCTTCTGTTAAGGCTGTAATTACAGATAATCCGGATGACGATACGTTAAGATGACAGTAAGAGAATTGCTTTACAATGTAACAGAAATGCTTGACGCCTGCAACGCTGAAAACGCATCTTTTGAAGCGCGTGAAATTACCGCGTTCTGTCTTGATATAAACAAATCTGAACTTATTTTTCGACAGAATGATGTTTGTTCGGAATCCGCGATAAAAAAAACCTGTGAATTTGCACAACGGCGGTTATATAACGAGCCTTTACAGTATATAATCGGCGAATGGACGTTTTGTTCACTTCCTTTTAAAGTCGGAGAGGGTGTTTTGATTCCGCGTACGGAGACGGAGTTTATAGTTTATAAAGTAAACGATTATTTGAAAGATAAAGGAAAAAGAATTGTATTCGATTTGTGTACCGGTTCCGGGTGTATAGGTATTTCGGCTGCGGTCAATAATCCCGAATGCGAAGTATATTTGCTTGACATTTCTTCTGACGCTCTTTTTTATGCCGAAAAAAATGTGTTGCTCAACGGCGTAAAAAATGTTACAATATTAAAGTATGATATAACACAAGGATATAACAGCGATATTTTACCGCGTCCGGATGTTATTTTATCTAATCCGCCGTATATCGAATCCGATGAAATTGCATCTTTACAGGCTGAGGTTTTAAAGGAGCCGGTATTAGCTCTCGACGGCGGATCGGACGGGCTTGATTTTTATAGAATTTTAATAAGTAAGTGGCTGCCGTATATTAACGAAGACGGAATGTTTGTTTTCGAATCCGGAGAATCGCAGCCGCCGTTAATTAAAAATATGATTAAAGGTTTTTCATCCGTAGATATTGAAAAAGATTTCTTTTCGACGGACAGATTTATAGTCGGTTATAAGTAAACGGAGGTTATTCAATGTTATTCAGTACAGTTAAAACTCTGATAAGCGGCGGCGAATTTGACGCTGTTACATTTCTTGTCGAACTCGCTTCATTGCTGTTTGTCGTTTTTTGTCTTTTACCCGTACATGAATTTGCACATGCGTTAGTCGCAACAAAACTCGGAGACGACACGCCTCGCTTGCAGGGCAGACTGACGCTTAGTCCGTTTGCTCACATAGACCCTATCGGTGCTATAATGATTTTTGTTTTCGGTTTCGGATATGCAAAACCGGTTCCCGTTAATGTTTCTAAATTTAAAAATCCCCGTTCGGGTTTTGCGCTGACGGCTTTGGCAGGTCCCGCGTCTAATCTTATTATGGCACTGTTATCCTATATTGTCGGAGCTGTATTTGCAAGATTTACGCCGTCGGTTTCATTTTTTAACTTACTGTATATTTTCTTTTTCTATGCAGCCCAGGTAAATGTTTCACTCGCCGTGTTTAACCTTCTTCCCGTTCCCCCTCTTGACGGTTCGAGAATTCTTGCCGTTATCATTCCTCAGAAGTATTATTTTAAAATGCTTCAGTATGAAAGATATATTGTTATCTTAATATTTGCGCTTCTTTTCACCGGCGTTCTTTCGGTTCCGCTCAATTTTATCGACAGTGCCGTATCTTCTTTATTTATGAAAATTGCGTTTGCAATAGCCGGTATCTAATATATAACGGATAAAAAGTATGGAACAGATTTCTTATAAAACTCGGGTGTTCGAGGGGCCTATGGACCTTTTGCTTCACCTGATTTCAAAGCACAAACTTAATATTAACGACATTCCGATTTTTGAGCTTGTGGAGCAGTATCTTGATTACGTTAAAAAGATGCAGGAGGATAATCTCGATATTGCGAGTGAATTTTTGGAGATGGCTGCAAGGCTTGTTTATATCAAAACTGTTTCACTGCTGCCGAGATATGAAGAGGCTCAGACCCTCAAAAAAGAATTGACGGGTGAACTTATTGAATACAGGGACTGTCAGAAAGCTGCTAAAGAACTGTCGTGCATGACCGACGGTTTTAACACGACAGTAAAAGAGCCGGAAAAAATAAAGGCTGATATGACGTACAGACGTTTTCACGACGTTTTGGAGCTGATGAACGCATATATAAATGCGGCGGGCAGACATTTGAGAAAACTGCCTCCGCCTATGGATTCGTTTAAAGTAATAGTTCAAAAAGCCGTTGTGTCCGTATCTGATAAAATCAGTTCGATTTATTCAGTTCTTTCAAAGACGGGAAAAATAAAGGTTAAATCTATTTTTGAAACATCAAAAAGCCGTTCGGATCTTGTCGCTGCGTTCTTGGCGCTTCTTGAAATGGCTAAGAACGGAAAAATTTATCTCAGCGGTGACGGAGACGATACGAAGGCGATTCTTAATTTCGATTATACGGAGAAAACCGACAATGGATAATACAAATATAGACGCGGTGCTGGAGGCGGTTCTGTTCGCCTCGGGGGAACCGCTTGAAGTTGAAAAACTTTCAAAAACACTGCTTGTCAGTTCTGATGAGCTTACGGATTCATTTGAAAGACTGCGAAAAGAATATTCATCTGCCGTACACGGAATTACTATTTTAAATCTCGGAGGCAAATATCAGATGTGCTCAAAAAGCACATACATAGAGCAGGTTAGAAGCGTTCTGGCGCTTAAAAGCAATTCTCCGCTGTCTAACGCCGCTTTCGAGGTTCTTGCGATAATCGCATACAATCAACCTGTTACAAAATCGTTTGTTGAACAGATCAGAGGTGTCGACTGTTCGGGAGTTATTTCGACATTATGTCAAAGAAATCTTATAGAAGAGCACGGAAGACTTGACTTACCGGGCAGACCTTTGCTATACTGTACTACGACGAATTTTCTCAGGTGTTTCGGAATTGAATCTCTTGACGAACTCCCAAAAATCCCCGAGAGCAATATTGAGGAGCCGAATGAAAATAAATCAGATGAATTAGAGGGACAGATGTCTCTTATATAACAGATTTACTGTTAACGAAAGGAGGTTAATTTATGATTGCACTATATATAATATTGGGCATAATTTTGTTTTTTATTGCTGTTTTGAGTATTCGTTTCAGAGTTTATCTCAACTATGATAAAAAAATAGAAAGCTATGCCCGGTGGCTTTTCATAAAGATTCCTCTTTACCCTAGACCTGAAAAGAAGCCTAAAAAAGAAAATAAGAAAAAAGACGACGGTAAAAAGGAAGAACCCAAAGAGGCAAAGAAAGAAGAACCCTCTAAAAAGAAAAAGGATAATATACTTTTAACTTTTTACAATAACGAAGGACTTGACGGCATTATCAGTATTTTGTCCTCTTTAATGTCTGCGCTTGATAAAGTTTCAAGGCGAATTACGCATTGTTTTATATTAAATCTATTTATACTCGATGCGACCGTTGCCAGGGGCGACGCTGCCGAGACAGCAATAGCATACGGAAAATACAGTTCTGTTATCTTTCCGCTTGCGGGAGATATTATTTCAAGATGCAATGTAAAAAAATATGATATAAACATTTCTCCCGATTTTCTTGCGGATAAAGGTGACTGCCAGCTGGAAATCGATATGGCGGTTATACCGAGAAAACTTATTAATTCGGTTATACTTCTGGTTTTCGATCTTCTGTTTAATGTTCTTATTAAATTTATTAAAGGTATTAAAAAGAAGAAAGCCGTTGATAATACAAATAATAAAAATCTATCAGAGAGTGGTGTTTGATTTATGAAAGATCAATCTGCGGAAAAAATACTTGCTTCGACAATTGAAAAGGTCAGAGACCTTGTCGATGTCAGCACAATAATAGGCGAGCCGATAAAGGTTGACGATGATGTTACAATTATTCCGGTTTCAAAAGTTACATACGGTTTTGCTTCCGGAGGTTCCGATTTTCCCTCAAAGAACAATGTTGAACTTTTCGGCGGTGCCGGCGGAGCCGGTGTTACAATCAATCCCGTTGCTTTTCTTGTTATTAATAAGGGCGAGGTAAGTCTCAAGCATATCACTGCGGCAGACAACGCGGCAGAGAGAGCGGTTAACCTTGTACCCGAGATGTTCGATAAGGTTACTAATCTTATGAATAAAAACAAAAAATCAGACGGCGAAAAAACAGAGCCTGTAATTGTTACCGAATAATTAAATAAATAGTATTTTAATCCTGCCGCTTACATAGACTTTATGTAGGCGGTGGTTGGTATGTTAAAAAAAAGTATATTATCGTTTGTTTTAAGTGCAGTTATTGTTCTTTTGCCGGTGACTGCATTTGCCGTCGGTGACGGAGATATCGTTCTGTCTGCAAAAAGTGCCGTTGCATATTCGCCGTTGACGCGTGAGACGGTTTATGAAAAAAACTGTCATGAACACATGCCTATGGCAAGCACTACTAAAATTATGACGGCGCTTATTGTGTATGAAAAACTCGGGGTCGATGCGGAGGTTTCGATTACCGAGGCTGATTCGCAGACAGAAGGTTCTGCGTCGGGGTTAAAGCCCGGCGATACCGTCAGTTCGGGCGATCTTATATACTGCATGCTTCTGCCCAGCGGAAATGACGCGGCAAATGCAGGCGCGAGAGTCGTATCGGGAAGTATTGATGCTTTTGCTCAATTGATGAATGAAAAAGCGCGTAAAATCGGAATGAACGATACTCATTTTGTAACGCCTTCGGGGCTTGACGCGCCGGAGCATTATTCGAGCGCTTATGATATGGCTCTGCTTGCTTCATACGCACTGGAAAATAATTTTCTTAAAGAAGTTTTTTCATCTGTTACCCATACCGTTGAGACAAAACAGGGAATAAAGTACTATCTTACAAATCACAACAGACTTTTAAAAAGCATAGAGGGATGCTGCGGAGTAAAAACAGGTTTTACCAAAAAGAGCGGACGTTGTCTCGTTTCTGCAACTCAGCGGGATTCACTTTCACTTATTGTTGTTACTCTTAATGCTCCCGACGACTGGAATGATCATAAAACGCTTATAGAAAACGCTTTCGAGTCCGTATATACTTTAAATTCTCAAAAAGCAGAAATTAATATAAAAGTAACAGGGTCGGATGCGAAAAACGTCTGCGCCTCGGCGCAGATTCCTGAAATAAAAACTTTTACGGACATTTCTCAGGATATTTCCGTACGGATTATTGCTCAGAGATTTCTTTATGCACCGGTGGATGAAACCGTTGTCTGCGGAAAGGCTCAGTTGATTTATAAAAACCGTATTATATATTCGTCGAATCTTTATTCTCGGACCCCGGCAAACGTAAAACGAATTACAGAAGAAAACAGGGAAACGCGGAAAAGCGGATTTATAAAGTATTTAACGGACAAATTCAATAAACTATCGAGGTAAGACATGGCTGAAAAAATCAGACTTCAAAAAATACTTGCCGAAAACGGTATCGCCTCCAGAAGAAAGTCGGAGGAGATTATCGCATCGGGAAGAGTGACGGTAAACGGCGTACGTGCGAAAGTCGGAGACAAAGCAGATCCTGACAGGGACAGAATACTTATTGACGGTGAGCCGTTCCTTTCCGGAAAAGAAAAAAATGTTTATATAATGCTTCATAAGCCCAGAGGATTTGTTACTACTATGAATGACGAAATGGGCAGAAAATGCGTCGCTCAGCTTGTTGAGGATGTTGGTGTCAGAGTATTCCCCGTAGGTCGTCTCGACAGGGATTCCGAAGGGCTGCTTTTGTTTACTAACGACGGCGAATTTGCTAATATGATGATGCATCCGTCCATGCATGTATCAAAGACATACAGAGTTACCGTCAGAGAAAAAGTCAGCGAAAATCAGCTGACAGCACTTGCAAGCGGAATAATGATAGACGGCAGAAAGACGCTTCCCGCCGATATTAAAATTCTGTTAACAGAGTCGGACCGAACAGTTATGCAGATTGTTCTGCGCGAGGGCAGAAACCGTCAGATAAGAAAAATGTGCGAGGAATCGGGTCTTACCGTTATACGGTTGAAAAGAACGTCGTTCGGTACGGTAAAACTCGGCATGTTACAGCCCGGAAAATGGCGTGAACTTGAAAAAGAAGAGGTAGCTTCTCTTAAAAGACTCGCACAGAAAACGGCAAGAGCTAACCAAAATAACAGCCGGCATAGATAATTGTTGACAAAATATTAAAAATAATATATAATTATTTATTATTCTATACATTTTGAGGTTCATTATATGATAAAAAGCATGACCGGCTACGGCAGAAGCCAGGAGACCGTTGACGGAATGAGTATTGCCGTCGAATTGAAAAGCGTAAACAGCAGATATCTTGAATTTTCGCCGAGAGTTTATAAGGGATATTCTTTTCTTGAAGAAAAATTAAAATCATATGTTCAATCCGTTATTTCCCGCGGAAAAGTTGAATGCTCGGTCCAGATAGATTCATTGCAGACAGACGATGTTATCGTTCAGGTTAACGAATCTCTTGCGCTCGGTTATGTCAATGCGGTTAATGAACTGAGTGAAAAGTTTTCGCTTGAAAATGATTTTAAAGTTTCAGATCTTGCAATGCGCAGCGACATTTTTTCAGTAAGAAAATCGCCTGCGGATGAGGATAAAGTCTGGTCGTGCGTTAAAAGTGTTCTTGATGAAGCCGTTGTTAATTTTGTTAAAATGCGTGAGACTGAGGGTGAGAAACTCCGTGCGGATATTCTTTCAAGAGCTGACCTGATTATTTCGTTTGTTGAAAGAATTGAGGAGCGTTCACCGCAGACCGTTAAAGAATATAATGACAAACTCCTTGAACGAGTCCGCCAGCTTCTCGGCGATAACACAGTTGACGAATCAAGACTCCTTACGGAAGTCGCCGTTTTTGCAGACAAGATTGCCGTTGCGGAGGAAACAGTCAGACTCAGAAGTCACATTGACCAGCTGCGCGTATTTATGGATTCACAGGAACCTGTCGGCAGAAAAATGGATTTTCTGGTTCAGGAAATAAACAGAGAGGCAAACACAATCGGTTCCAAGGCTTCCGATATCGAAATTGCCAGAATTGTTATAGATATAAAAGCCGAAGTTGAGAAAATCAGAGAACAGATTCAGAATATCGAATAACGGCGGACAGGCTTATGAAATTAGTAAATATCGGATTCGGAAATATGGTTAACGCTTCCAGAGTAATTTCGGTTACCGCTCCGGATTCCGCTCCTATAAGAAGAATGATACAGCTCGCTAAAGATAACGGTACTCTTATAGACGCAACATGCGGCAGAAAGACAAAAAGCGTTATTCTTTCCGATTCAGACCACATAATTCTTTCGTACCTTCCGCTTAAACGTATATACGAAAGATTCAACAGTGACGATAATTCATTTTGCGACGAGGTAACAGATGATGAGTGATGATAATAACTGCTGTTTTGGCAACGGACGTCTCGTTGTAATATCCGGTCCTTCGGGCGCGGGTAAGGACACAATTGTAAACAGACTTCTGCTTAAAGACGAAAGATTTTCTCTTTCCGTTTCGGCGACAACGAGAGCACCGAGACCCGGGGAGAAGGACGGCGTAAATTATTATTACGTTAATGTCGGCGAGTTTGAAAAAATGATTGAAGACGGCGAGTTTATCGAATATGCAAAATATGGTTCCAGCTATTACGGAACGCTAAAAAGAGATGTAAAAAAACGCATAAACAACGGTAAAATAGTTGTTCTGGTTATTGAAGTTCAGGGCGCGGAAAATGTCAGAAAAATTTTCCCTGACTGCCTTTCAATATTTATAATGCCTCCGTCATTTGAAATTCTCGAGCAGCGCCTCAGGGACAGATGTTCCGAGAATGAAGATGAGATTAAGAAGCGTCTTAATATTGCTAAAACCGAAGTCGAAAAACGATTTGAATACGATATAGTTGTTGAGAATGATATTCTCGATGAAACAGTTAAAAACGTACATAAAAAAATTCTTGAAAAATTGGATTTGACATAAAGGAGATAAAACAATGCTCGATGTAGATTTAACCGAACTTATTGATGATGATATGAGTCGTTATGCTCTTGTTACCGCAACTGCAAAACGTGCAAGACAGATTACGGACAAGGCTATTGCCGATAAGGAAATAATTCTTGAAAAGACCGTTACCCTCGCAGTGGAGGAAATTAAGAGCGGTAAATGCAAAATAATCGACCGTTCAAAAGAAGAATGTAACGAGGACTGATATCTCTTTGGCGCATTCCGGATACATTGCTAAGGTCGCTGTAGAAAATACGGCGTACAGCTTTGATATGTTATTCAGTTACCTTATACCCGATTCTTTGATTCAAAAAGCGAAGACCGGGTGTAGGGTTTTAGTGGGTTTTGGAACCGGAAACAAAAAAAGACTGGGATTCATTTTTGAAATATCCGATGATACGGATGAAGATTTTTCTGTTAAAAAATTAAAACCGATAGAACGTATTCTTGACGACAGCCCCGTTCTCGGTGAGGACTTACTGAGACTTGCGAAGTTTATATCCGACAGAACGTTCTGTACTTTTTATGATTCCGCGAAGGCAATGCTCCCTTTCGGACTTGGATTTAAAGCGCATGATACCTATTCTCTTACAAGAAAAGGCTTTAAAGCAGACGAAGACGAGCTGACAGCTGAGGAAAGCAGAATCCGCGCTTTTTTCAGAAATAAAAAGGGCTCGGTTAAATATGAGTCTGTCGAAAAAAATCTCGGAATACAAAACGACAGTCCCATTCTTGAGGGGCTGATTTCAAAAGGATATGTTCAGAAAAACGTTCAGACATTGAGAAATGCGTCGGATGCGGTAATGAAAACCGTAAAAATATCAGATGCCTTTCTGAACGGAGAGATAGAATATAAATTAACGGCAAAACAAAAATCGGTTATCTCTCTGCTGGAAGATATCGGAAGCGCGGCTGTAAAAGAAATAACCTATTTTACGGACGCGAGCGGTGCGGTTATTGAGAATTTAACAAAAAAAGGCATTCTTGATTCTTTTGAAACCGAGGTTTACAGAAATCCGCTGAAAGACGGCGTATACATAACGGATAAAACGGAGATTGTTTTATCAAATGAGCAGAATAATGCTTATGATATTCTGAAAAAAAGACTTGATTCCGAAGCGTTTTATACGTCCTTGTTATACGGCGTAACAGGAAGCGGTAAGACAAAAGTTTATATGAAACTTATTGATTCCTTATATAAAACGGGAAAAAGCGTTATAGTTACTGTTCCTGAAATTTCGCTGACACCTCAGCTTTTATCTCAGTTTTACTCACGTTACGGCGAGGAAGTCGCCGTTATGCACAGCGGACTGTCCGTCGGCGAAAGACTAGACGAATTTAAAAGAATTAAACGAGGCAGGGCGCACATTGTCGTCGGAACGAGAAGTGCCGTTTTCGCCCCGGCCGAGAACTTAGCGTTGATAGTTATTGACGAGGAGCAGGAGAGTTCGTATAAATCCGAGAGAACGCCGAGATATCACGCACGTGAAGCTGCTAAATTCAGATGTGCCGATTCTCATGCTCTTTTGATTCTTGCCAGTGCGACGCCTTCCGTTGAGAGTTTTGCTCTTGCAAAAAGCGGTAAATATGAATTAATCGAACTTAAAAACAGATATTCAAATTCCGTATTGCCTGAAGTTAAGGTTGTTGACATGACCGACAGACGGCAGCAGTCAGGTATGATGTCTCTGAGTTTGTCGCTTTGTGAAGAAATTAAATACAATCTTGAAAACAAACAGCAGACGATTTTATTAATAAACCGCAGAGGATATAATACTTTTGTTGCATGCAAAGAGTGTAAAAGCGTAGTAACATGCCCGAACTGCAGTATTTCGCTCACCTATCATATAGCGAACAACCGGCTTATGTGTCACTACTGCGGTTACAGCGAACCTATGCGGACGGTGTGCTCTAAATGCGGAAGTGAAACCGTCAGGTATTCGGGCTTCGGTACGCAGAAGGTTGAGCAGGAAATTAATTCACTTTTTCCCGAGGCAAGAATACTCAGAATCGATGCCGATACAATGACATATAAGAATTCTCATGAAAAAAAATTCGGAGAGTTTGCCGACGGTAAGTATGATATAATGGTCGGCACTCAAATGGTTGCAAAGGGACTTAATTTTCCAAATGTAACGCTGGTAGGTGTTGTTTCCGTAGATCAGCAGTTATACAACGACGATTTTAGAAGCATGGAAAAAGCGTTTGATTTGCTGACGCAGGTTGTAGGGCGTTCGGGCAGAGGCGATAAACTCGGCAGAGCGGTCATTCAGACCGTTGTTCCAGATAACCCCGTAATAAGATTTGCTTCCCGGCAGGATTATTTAAGTTTTTATAATGACGAGATTGCGATAAGACGGGGACTTATTTATCCGCCGTTCTGCGACATCTGTGTTATAAGTTTTACTTCGTCCGGAGAGAATTACTCTCATCTGGCATCTGTGGAATTTCTTGATTTGATAAAGAAAAGCGTCAGGGGAGAGTATTCTGATTTAAAACTTATAATTTTGGGACCCGTTGAACCTAAACTTGCAAAAATCAATAATAAATACAGAGAACGTATTATAATAAAATGTAAAAATACAAAAAAATTCAGAAATATGATTTCAAGGTGTCTCAGGGATTTTTCAAAAATCAGCAGATTTTCACGTGTTACAGTAAGCGCGGATATGAATCCCGAGAGCACATTCTGAAAGGGAGATATAAATGGCACTGAGAATTATCAAAACGGAAGAGGACCCTATCCTCAGAAAAATAAGCAGACCCGTAACGGATTTTAACGACAGGCTTTTTACCTTGCTTGACGATATGAAAGAGACAATGTACAAAGCCGACGGAGTCGGTCTTGCCGCCGTTCAGGTCGGAGTTTTAAGACGGGCTGTTGTAATAGACTGCGGAGACGGTTTTCTTGAACTTATAAATCCCGAAATAATCAAATCGTCCGGAAGACAGAAGGAGACTGAAGGATGCCTTTCTCTTCCGGGTAAAAGCGGAATAACATTAAGACCGTCTAAAGTTAAGGTTAAAGCGCAGGACAGGCACGGAGAATGGCATGAATATTCCGGCGAAGACCTTAAGGCAAGATGTTTCTGTCACGAAATTGACCACCTCGACGGCATTTTATTTACGGATAAACTTGCATGCGGCGAGGAAGTAATGTTCGACGAAGACGGGGAATAATTAATCTACATAAAGAAGTTGATTTTATATGAAAATTATATATATGGGTACGCCCGATTTTGCAGTTCCGTGTCTTGAGCGTTTGATTAAGAACGGATATGACGTATGTCTTGCCGTTACTCAGCCGGATAAAGCACAGGGCAGAAAAATGATTCTTACGCCTCCTCCGGTCAAGATTACCGCAGAAAAATACGGTGTTGAAGTCTATCAGCCCGTTACGCTGAAAAGCGACGAGTCATATGAAAAATTAAAATCTTACAACCCTGATTTTATTGTTGTCGCGGCGTACGGAAAGATTCTGCCCAAAAGAATTCTCGATATTCCGAAATACGCTTGCATAAACGTTCACGGTTCTCTTCTGCCGAAGTACAGGGGCGCGGCTCCGATACAGCGCGCGGTTATTGACGGAATGAAAACGTCGGGAGTTACGACAATGCTGATGGGCGAAGGACTTGACACCGGCGGCATGCTTTTGAAATATGAAACGGAGATAGGTGAAAACGAGACGGCCGGCGAGCTTTTTGACAGACTTGCAGAGGCGTCTCCCGACCTTCTTATAAAAACGCTTGAAGATTTTGCATCGTCAAAGATAGTCCCTGAAAAACAGGACGAATCAAAGGCAACTTACGCCTCGATGCTTTCAAAGGATGAGGCATTAATTGATTGGAATGAACCGTCCGATATTATTCATAATAAAATCCGCGGTATGTCGCCGTGGCCGGTGGCGTTTACTTATTATGACGGCAAAAAACTTAAGATTTATCAAAGCGAAAAGACGGATAAATCAACTTCAACTTTTCCCGGAACCGTTACGGCTGATAAAAATTCGATTTACGTTTCATGCTCAGACGGAAAACTTTTAAAAATTCTTTCACTTCAGGCTGAGGGGGCAAAAAGACTCGATGCCAAGCAGTTTTCGGCAGGTCATCGTGATTTAGACGGATGCGTTTTAGGATAAAAGGAATGATACTATGTTAAGTAATATGACATTGACTGCAATTACTCTTGCAGCGCCCATGGCTTTATATTATATGGGCGGATATACGATGATGAACGGTTCTTTGTGGACTTATCTTGTGCTTGTACTTCCCGCATTTTTACTCTCACTTTGGGCTCAGTTTCGGGTTCAGACGACATATTCGAGAATGCGTAAAGTAAATAACAGTGCAGGAATTACCGGCGCACAGGCAGCCGCCGCGGTTCTCAGGCATTACGGCATAATGAATGTCGCAATTGAGGAAACGCAGGGCAAACTCTCCGACCATTATGACCCGAGGTCGAATGTTATAAGACTGTCCAGGGATGTTTATTATGGTACAAGCGTTGCCTCGGTCGGAATAGCGTGTCACGAAGCCGGTCATGCCGCACAGCATGCGGAGGGCTATACCCCTATAAAAGTCAGAAATGCAATTATTCCTGTATGCAATATCGGTTCTTATATAGGACTGCCGCTTGCATTTTTAGGATATTTCTTAAGTTTTGAACCTGTAATATATATAGGATTAGGACTTTATTCTCTTATAGCCGTTTTTCAGCTTGTTACTCTTCCTGTTGAGTTTAATGCAAGCTCGAGAGCTCTTAAAGTTATTTCCGAAACGGGAATGCTCAGAAACGACAGTGAATACAACGGTGCAAAAAAAGTTCTTAAGGCTGCCGCAATGACGTATGTTGCCGCTCTTGCGGTAACGCTTGCTAACGTTTTAAGATATGCCGTGATTTTGCTCGGCAATAACAGAAGAAAAAAATAACGGGGTGAATTTTATGTCCGACGCAAGAGAAACGGCGTTTTTCGTTTTATCTCGTATAGAAAAAGACTCGGCTTATGCAAATCTTGTGCTTGCCGATATGTTTAAAAATGAGAATAACTGCGCCGACGTAAAGTTTTCATATGCTCTTGTAAAAGGCGTACTCGAGCGTCTGATTACGCTTGATCATATGTTATCCCGTTGTTTAACTCAGCCTTTGAAAAAACTTAAGCCTCAGGTTCTGACAATTCTCAGAATCGGAGCGTATCAGATTCTTTTTATGGATAAGATTCCGGTTTCGGCGGCAGTTAACGAAAGCGTAAAACTTGCAAAAAAACACGGATGTGCATTTGCGTCGGGGCTTGTCAATGCAGTGCTTAGGAAAGTTTCGTTAAACGGCGCGGTTTATCCCGATAAATCGGATTTTATCGAATATCTCAGCGTTAAGTATTCGTTTCCTAAGTATATATGCAAAATGTTCTGCGATAAATATTCTCCTCAATACGCGGAAAAAATAATGGCTTCATCTCTCGGGGCTCAGAATTTGTATGCAAGATACAACACATTAAAAAACGGAGATATTTCCTCGGAAATAAGGCACTCCGACGTATGTGAAAACGCTTTGATATTATCGAATTTTCAGGCAAAAACCGAAAATGAAGATATAAAAAATGGATATATACATATTCAGGATCTTTCATCACAGCTTTGCTGTAATGCTCTTTCGCCTCAGCCCGGGCAGACTGTTATAGACGTATGCGCGGCTCCGGGCGGAAAAAGTATAACTGCGGCACAGATGATGAATAATAAAGGCCGTATTATATCGTGCGATATATATGAACATAAACTTTCACTTATAAGAGAAAACGCACTGCGCACAGGTGCGGATATTATAGAAACGAAATTAAGAGACGCATGCGATAAGACAATTAAGCTGCCTATGGCAGACAGAATTTTGTGTGACGTGCCCTGTTCGGGGCTCGGCGTTACGGGAAAAAAGCCTGAAATTAAATATAAAAGCGAAGAAGATATTGATTCTTTGTACGAAATACAGTATTCTATACTTGAAACTTCCGCAAGATTTTTAAAAAAAGGCGGGAAACTTATTTATTCGACATGTACTCTGAATCCGAAAGAAAATATAGAAGTCTGCCGTAAATTCAAAAAAGTACATAATGACTTTACATTATGTGATATACTTGAAGATATAGAATGTTTCAGAGAAGATAAAACGGTCACCGTTTTACCGTTTATCTACGGATGCGACGGATTTTTCATAGCCTGTTTTGAGAGGATATAATTACAGCCATGGAGAAAAAAGATATTCTTTCCTTTACGTTTGATGAACTTCAGAACGAACTGGAAAACCTGGGAGAAAAAAAATTCAGAGCTTCTCAGGTGTATAAATGGCTCCACGCAGATACCGTGACGAATTTTGATATGATGACAAATCTGTCAAAACAGCTGAGAGAAAAACTTGACGAGAATTATTACATTGCATTCGCAGAGCCCGAAAAGAAACTTACTTCGTCTTTAGATTCGACTGTAAAGTATCTGTTTAAACTAAGGGACGGCGAGTACATAGAATCCGTTTTAATGAAGTATAAATACGGGTATTCGATTTGTGTTTCGAGTCAGGTCGGATGTAAAATGGGATGCAAATTCTGCGCCTCTACATTAAACGGAGTCGTCAGAAATCTCACATCTTCCGAAATACTCGCTCAGGTATATACGGCGCAGAGGGATAATAATATTAAGATATCTCACGTCGTGCTGATGGGAATGGGTGAACCGCTTGATAATTTTGATAACGTTATGCGGTTTATTTCGCTGATAACCGATGAAAAGGGTCAGGACATGAGCATGAGGCACATTTCACTTTCTACATGCGGTCTTGTTCCGAAAATATATGAACTGATGAATAAAAATCTACAGCTTACCTTATCCGTTTCACTTCATGCCCCGAATGATGAAATACGAAGTTCAATGATGCCGGTAAATAAAAAATACAATATCTCGGCTCTTTTGAATGCGTGCAGAGAATATACCGACTTTACTCACAGACGTATTTCATTTGAATACGCTATGGTTAAGGGCGTTAATGATTCGCCGGCGTGCGCCGAAGAACTTGCAAAACGTCTTAAAGGCATACTTTGTCATATAAATTTAATTCCCGTAAACGAAGTTAAAGAAACCGGATGCAAGCGAAGCAGTAAATCCGATATAAACGCATTCTTACAGATTTTATCCTCTTGCGGATATGCCGTAACCGTCAGACGCGAGTTGGGTTCTGATATTAACGCCTCATGCGGTCAGCTTAGGCGAAACACAGTAAAAAATCTCATTAAGGAGGTTACTTGATGAAAATTTCCGCACGAAGCGACGTTGGAAAAATCAGAGAGTCCAATCAGGACGCATACGCTATGGGCGAACTTGCCGACGGCGCGGTTTGGGCTGTTGTCTGCGACGGTATGGGGGGACATGCCGGAGGCAACATTGCCAGTTCAATCGCAGTCGAGGCTATTTCGCAGACTATTTGTTCGTCATTCAGGAGTTCAATGAGCTTTTCCGCTCTCAAAAACCTCTTTTCCTCCGCTATTTCCGCTGCAAACGTTAAAATATACGACCGTGCAAAAAGAGACCCTCTTCTTAAAGGAATGGGCACTACCGCAGTTGTGGTTATTGCATTCGGCTCAAACGCTTATGTCGCGCATGTCGGCGACAGTCGTGTTTACTGTGCCGACAGCACCGGCATAACGCAGATAACGGAGGATCACTCGGTTGTACAACAGATGATTAACTCCGGAACTCTTACTAAAGAAGAAGCTTTGGTAAGTCCCTATAAGCATCTTATAACCAGGGCACTCGGTCTTGAGGAAACAGTATCGTTTGATTTTACGGCTGTTGCATTTGATAAATCCAGTAAACTGATTCTGTGTTCAGACGGTCTTTCAAATATGGTCAGCGATGAAAAAATACTGTCATTGGTTTTGGATTCAAATGTTCATGAATATGCGCATCGGCTTGTTGATGCCGCAAATGAGGCGGGCGGAACCGACAACAGTACCGTAGTGGTTATATCTAACTGAGAGGAAGTGTGAATATGGATAATTATATAGGTTGTAAATTCAGTGACAGATATCTGATTAAAGAGGTGATCGGAGTCGGCGGAATGGCTGTCGTCTATAAGGCATATGACGAAATTGACGACAAAACAGTTGCGATAAAAATATTAAAAGACGAATTCCTCGCAAACGAGGATTTCAGACGCAGATTCAAAAACGAATCAAAAGCTATTGCCATACTCTCACATCCGAATATTGTAAAAGTTTACGACGTTAATTTCGGTGAAAAACTCCAGTACATTGTAATGGAATACATTGAAGGTATTACGCTTAAAGAATATATTGAAACAAAAAAAGTTATAGAGTGGACGGAAGCCGTTCACTTTTCCATGCAGATTTTAAAAGCACTGCAGCACGCGCATGACAAGGGCATAATTCACCGCGATATAAAACCGCAGAACATTATGCTTTTGCAGGACGGAACAATAAAAGTAACGGATTTCGGAATTGCGAGATTCAACAGGGGAGACACCCGTACAATTACCGAGAACGGCGCTATAGGTTCGGTTCACTATATAAGCCCCGAACAGGCAAGGGGTGATTTTACCGACGAAAAATCCGATATTTATTCCGTGGGAGTTGTTATGTATGAAATGCTTACGGGGCAGCTTCCGTTCCAGTCGGATTCAGCTGTTTCCGTTGCTATTATGCAGATGCAGAAAGCTGCCGAAATGCCGAGAAAAATCAATCCGACAATCCCTGTAGGTCTTGAGCAGATAACAATGCGCGCTATGCAGAAGAGTCCGCGCGACAGATACCAGTCTGCGGCTGAAATGCTTCTTGACCTTGAGGAGTTTAAGAGAAATCCGAATATTAAATTCGATTACGAATACTATATAGACAAACAGCCGACAAAATATGTTCCTCCGATAAGCGACGATGTTATAAAAGCTTCGCGGGATAATTCGATTATCGCAGGAAATGAAGAACCTGAGGAAGACGACAGGGATTATTATGAGGATGATATTCCGAAGAAAAAGAATGTTACTATGCCGATACTTATAGCTGTTATCGCCGCGCTTGTTGTCGGAATCGGATTTACATGCTATCATTTCTTTTTTAAGAATAAGAATGCTCTTATAGTTCCCGATTTTACCGGTCTTCTCATAGATGAAGTTGATTCCAAATACCCGGAGTTTTCAAAATACATTGAGAAAAACCCGGTTTATACGACAGAACATGAAGCGGGCAAGGTATTTAATCAGAGTGTAAAAAAGGGAACGGATTTAAGTAAACAGTCAAACAAAGTTATAAAACTTGACTATGCAGATAATGCGAGTATGCAGCAAATTCCCGCGTTTACTAACGAAACTACGCTTGAGGCATATCAGACTCAGCTGAAACTTCTTAATTTTAACGTTAAACTTGAACCGAAAGTTACAACCGATTATAAACTGGGGCAGATAATAAGTACGTCTCCCGAGGTCGGTTCGTACCAGCAGTCGGGTTCCGTTATTACCGTTGTTTATGCGGCAGATGACACTACCGTTGCAATTCCCGACTTTGTCGGTTCTGAACTTTCCGACGCTCAGAATGACCTGAAGACTATCGGATTTAAGAATGAAAGAATAAAAATAGAGTATGAAACGGTAACAGATAAAACGCTTATAAATCATGTTATCAGACAGTCGATAGAGCAGTCTACGTTTGTAGACCCCGAATCCACCGATATAACGATTTGGGTCGGAAAAGCTCAAGAGACAAAACAGGCTCAGTGTTCGTTCCTGCTGCCCGATTTATCAGAGTATAATGACGAACAGCCAAGAAAAGTTGTTGTTTACGAAACAGACGGAAGTATTATTACCGAAAGCAATGTAAAACTTGACGGTTCTCCTTTTTCTTTTACGGTAAGCGGAAATGATAACAAAGAATACTACGCTGAGATTGATTCGCAGAAAGTTTGTACGATAACAGTCGATTTTACAAAAGACACCCCTGCGGTCAATGTTGAAGCGTTCGGTTTTTCGTACACGCCTCAGACTACAAAGGCTGCCGCGGAAGTCGTACTGCCTGACGTTGCGGGACTTACTCAGGATGAAGCATGCAACGCGGTTCTTGCTGCGGGATTCCCGTCATGTGAAATAGTTAAGATGTCGTCGACGACAGTTCCGGAGGGTTACGCCATCAGTGCTGACACGCAAAGTCTTAAAACAGAGTTTACCAAAGAAGAAGCAATGAATGAAAGAGTAACTATATTTATTAGCAAAGGATCTAACTGATGATATTTGAAAACTGTATAATCCTTAAGGGTATAGGCGGTTTTTATTATGTTAAGGCGCAGAATAATACTGTATATGAGTGCAGGGCACGCGGTGTCTTCAGAAAAGAACATCTGACTCCTCTTGCCGGCGATTACTGTACTATCGAAACGGATGTGCAATCCGGTAAGGGCACGGTAATAAAGATTTATGACAGAAAAAACTTTCTGACGCGCCCGCCTGTTGCAAATATCGATAAACTGATTATTACTTCCTCTGTAGATGAACCGAAGCCGAATCTTACCGTTATAGACAGACTCACGGCTCAGTCCGTCGATAAGAATATAGAACCTATTGTAGTATTTTCAAAATGCGACCTTGCTGACGCTGACGAGTATGTTTCCGTTTACAGAAAATGCAACATAAAGTCTTTTGCTGTATCTTCGAAAGATAATATTAATACCGATATTTTTGCCGAAATATTTAAAGATTCGGTCTGTGCTCTTACCGGAAATACAGGTGTCGGCAAATCATCTCTTCTAAACGCCGTTGCTCCCGAACTTAAACTTGAAACTTCGCATATAAGCAAAAAACTCGGACGAGGACGGCATACGACAAGAAGCGTCGAACTTTTTGAATTATTCGGCGGATACATAGCCGATACTCCCGGATTTTCCGCACTTGATTTTGAAAACACGGAATTGATTACAAAGGAAAATCTTCCGTTTTGTTTTCCCGAATTCTCCGACTATATCGGCAAGTGCAGATTTGTTTCGTGTTCTCACGTAAACGATAAAGGATGCGCCGTTGTAGACGCAGTGAATAAGGGTATAATTCCCGTGTCACGGCATAAAAGCTACTGCACAATGTATAACGAGGTTAAGTCGTACAAAGCATGGCAGGATAAACAGTAACAACAAATAAATCCCCCCGTATAATGGAATGAAGTCTGTAAACGGGGGGATATTTATATGCGAAAGAAAAAATCGCCGGTGGGGTTTATAACTATCGCCCTGGGCTTCGGCGTTATTGCGATGTGTATTTTCCCCACCAAATTTTTAATATTTACGCTTTCTGTTTTTCTTATTATATGCGGAGCAATGCTTTTGCTTAAATGCTGAAAAGGGGGGGGAAGTATGGTTGTTAAAGTTATTGAAACGCCGAAATGCCTGAAGGGAATCTTAAGGCTGGTATTCGGAATAAAAAAAGAAAATGAATAAAAAGATACGGCTTCCGGTACAGTTCGGAAGCCGTATTTAGTAATAATCCGATTGTTACCGGCATAACAATTAATGAATCAAAAAAAGGAGTGTTTAATTATGGAACTGCAAATCACGAAAGACGAAGTGCTGAAAAAAAGTGTGCGATATATGGGTGTTACAGAGGAGGCTGTTGAGACGGTTGTCAATCTTCCCGATTACTGTGCAGAAATAAACAAAGCGGTTAACACATCCGTCACATCAAATGTTAACAGCGTTTGGGTTAATTCAGGAAAAATCGTAGTCGACGGGAATGCTGTTTTCAGAATTCTATATACTTCCGATTCGGGAAAATGCGAGGTTTATGAAACGAACGTTCCGTTTTCTAAGAAAATAGATATTCCCGGCGCCGCTGAAACCGATTGTGTAAGCGTTACGGCGTCATGTGAACAGGCTTCGTGCCGAGTTTCCGGTCCGAGATGCGCCGAACTCAAGTGTTCAATAGCTCTTGACATTCGTGACGAGTATATTGATAAAAACGAGATTGTCTCTTCATGTGCACAGCCGGACATAATGAAACTTGAGCGTACATACACAAAGAAGGCACTTACAGCGTGTGCGGTAAACACATTTACGGTTTCGGATTCGTTTGACAGCAGAACCGGTTCGGATGTTAAAATATACAGAACCGACGTTACCGCATGCATAAACGAATATAAGTGCATTAAGAATAAAATGATGCTCAAGGGCATTTATCTTCTCAAAATAATAACTCTTAATGATGACGGTGATTTGTGCACTCAGAATGAGTCGATACAGTTCAGTCAGATTTTCGATATCGATACTCTTGACGAGACTTCGGAATGCCGAAACAGGCTTAAGGTTTGTTCGGTTAACGTTTCTTTTTCGTCTGACAGAACATTGCAGAAGGGCAGATTCGAAATATCTGTAACTTCCGTTGTAACTACCGATGTATATAACGACGTGCTTATACGCTGTATTGAAGATGCTTTTTCTCCGGAGTACGAATTGTCTCTTTCAAACGGAGAGATAAGATGCTGTGAATTAATCAGCGAACCGTCACAGCTTTTCAGAACCTATATAAAAATCGATATCTCGGCTTATCCCGACGCTGAAATTGCAGATATATGCGTGCGTAAATTAAAGTATACGTCATTGATTTCAGACGGCAGCTGGAACGTTTCGGGAAATATCTTTTTTGATATTATTCTTAAAATGCCGGATTCGGGATGCATTTTTACTCAGCGTGCCGAGGATTTTTCATTCTCGAGACCTGTTGATATTGATCCCGCCGGAGTTTCGTGCGAGGCGGAAATGTATATAAACAATATGGCTTTTTCGCCCGAGTCGGATTCTTCGTTAGCGGTTGACGTTGAATTTAACGTATCATTTATCGGAGTAAAAAATACCGATTATAAGGTTGTTACAGATATGTCCGCCGGCGGTGTTTCGGCAGAAAAAAACGATTCATGTTCTCTGAATGTATACTTTGCAGAAAAAGGAGAAAGCGTTTGGAGTATTGCAAAATCACACAAAGCGAACCCTATTCAGATAAAAGAGCTTAATTCAATAGATTCCGACATCCTCGACGATAAAAAAACACTGATTTTTTCGGTGTGAAATTAATCATTCATAATAATACTATCCAGCCTCGAAGCCGCAATGCTGAGAGGCCGGTTTTATTTTTAACCAAATATAATACGTCTCAAAGGCAGTTTTTTTTAACGGCGGGCTAATTTTTTGAGTCTTTTGTGAATTAGTTTTTGTTTTAATGCTGATTCCGTCAATAAACGAATGGTAACAGTGTCATAAAACATGTCCCGAGCTCATATAGATTACCAAATGAAAAAATGAGCGGAGGATATAAAGATGACAGATACAAGCATATACGGTGACATTGCGCGCCGTACAAACGGAGATATTTACATCGGAGTCGTAGGACCGGTACGTACGGGTAAATCGACATTCATAAAACAGTTTATGGAAAATGTTGTTTTGCCTAACCTCGGTTCTGATTCTGCAAAGGCAAGGGCTGTCGACGAACTGCCTCAGTCTGCGGCGGGACGCACCATTATGACTACGGAGCCTAAGTTTATTCCCGAACAGGCTGCCGAAATACAGCTTGACAACAATGCGCGTTTTAAGGTCAGAATGATAGACTGCGTAGGATATATTGTTCCGAGTTCCCTTGGATATATAGAAGGCGAACAGCCCAGAATGGTTAAAACGCCATGGTATGACGAGGATATACCTTTTAATATGGCTGCTGAAATCGGAACGCAGAAGGTAATAAGCGAGCATTCAACCATCGGACTCGTTGTAACAACAGACGGCAGTATAAGTGATATACCGAGATATGAGTATGAAGAAGCGGAAGAGCGCGTCATAAATGAATTGAAAAGCATTAATAAACCGATGATTGTACTTTTAAACTGTACGAACCCCGATTCTGAGTCGTCTAGAAGTTTAAGCATTGAACTTTCATCAAAATACGGCGTAACAGTTCTGCCGGTAAATTGTCTTGAGTTAAACGAAGATAGAATAAAAACAATTCTTTCTGAGGTTTTGATGGAATTTCCGGTAAGAGAGGTAAGCGTTTCATTCCCGGGCTGGATGAAAACACTGCCGGATGAACATAAGGTCAAAAGTTCTCTTTTCTCTGCCGTCAAAGCGAGCTCACAGAAACTTTCTAATATGCGGTGTGTCGATGTTATGCGAAGGGATATTTCACTTGAGGAATTTATCAGCGGTGCGCAGGTTTCCGATATTGACCTCGGAACAGGCAAAGCCGTTATATCCGCAGGCGTGGACAACAGCGTTTTTTATTCGGTACTCTCCGACATATCGTCTCTTGATATCAAATCCGAGGCAGATTTGATGGAGTGCATGAAAACAATGTCCGATACGTCGCGTAAATATTCGAGAATTAAAACGGCTCTTGACGAGGTTGAGGCAACGGGTTACGGTATTGTAATGCCTACGATAGAGGAAATGACTCTCGAGGAACCCGAAATAATGAAGCAGGGCGGAAGATACGGAGTAAGACTTAAAGCAAGCGCGCCGTCAATACATATGATGAAGGCGAATATTCAAACGGAAGTTGCTCCGATAGTCGGAAGCGAAAGTCAGAGCGAAGAACTTGTTATGTACCTTCTGAATGAATTTCAGGAGGATCCGGTCAGAATATGGCAGTCAAACATATTCGGAAAATCGCTTGACGACCTCGTAAATGAGGGGCTTAAGAATAAACTTTATCATATGCCGACTGAGGCGAGAATGAAACTTCAGCAGACGCTTGAACGCGTCATAAACGAGGGATGCAGCGGACTTATCTGTATTATAATTTAATAACGGCATATTAGATTAATATCAGTACATTAATGTGAAACGGAGACTGTTTTCGGTCTCCGTTTTGCTTTTATCATATGAATTTTTTTGATTCCTCAACAGCCATTTTATCGCACAGCTCATTCTCCGGATGACCGGCATGTCCCTTTATCCATGTAAACGTTACCTTATGTATTTTAAGAAGAGAAAGCAGTTCCTCCCATAAGTCCGAATTCAGCGCGGGTTTTCCGTTTGATTTTCTCCAGTTTTTCTTTTTCCATGAATAGACCCAGCCTTTTGAAACGGAATCGCATACGTATTTAGAGTCGGATATAACGTTGACCTCGCATGCTCTTTTTAATGCCGATAGACCGGCAATTACAGCCGTCAACTCCATTCTGTTATTGGTTGTATCTTTTTTCCCGCCGGACATGCGCTTTTCATTTGTACCGAGTCTGAGTATCGCACCCCAGCCTCCGGGACCCGGATTGCCGGAACATGCGCCGTCCGTAAAAAGAAGGACTCCCTTTGTATAATCCATATCATCACCGAGTAGATAATATCATAAAATTAAATAAAAAGAAATACTTAACTTATAAAATCCCGTATTGCGAACAAAATATTACTGATAATTTTGAGCAAAACACGAATCTCATAGTCGTAATTCGGTTTTTTTTCTATGAGATTCGGTTCGGTTTTGACAGAAAATCAGGAGGAATTTTATGAAAGCAGTAGTTCTCGCCGGCGGACAGGGAAGCAGACTCAGACCGCTTACATGCGACGTACCGAAACCTCTTATGCCGGTTCTTACAAAACCGATAGCGGAATATATAACCGACTTGCTTGTTTCGTACGGTTTTGACGATATCTGTTTTACATTGGGTTATTTAAGCAATGAGATGGTTGAGTTTATTAACAATCTTAACGTAAAAAACAATAAAGTCAAACTGAGTTACTATATCGAGGAAAAGCCTCTCGGGACGGCAGGGTGTCTTAAAAAAATCTTTCCCGAAAAAATCGGCAGCGACGTTTTGATTATAAGCGGAGATTGTATGTGCGATATAGATCTCGGTAAAATAATGAAATACCACATCGCAAAAAAAGCCGACGCAACCATAGTATGCAAGGAAGTCAGAAATACGGACGAGTATGGAACGCTTTGTCTTAACGAAGAGAACAGGGTAGTAGGATTCTGTGAAAAGGCGGATAAAAATCACGCAGTTTCTTCGCTTGCAAACTGCGGAATATATATTCTTTCGGAGAAAACGGCTGAACTTGCCGAAAAATATGATTCATGCGATTTTTCGAAAAATATTTTCCCTGAAATGCTTCAGAAGTCAATGAAAATTTATGCCTATAACACAGATTCATATTGGTGCGACATCGGCAATACCGTACAGTACAGAACGTGCGTTTTTGATGTTCTCAATGCGAGGGTTAAAACAAATCTCAGCGTCCCCGCAGACGGAATAATTTCATATTCGGATAATCTTATTTCGAATGACGTTTCGTTCATTCCGCCTGTTTTTATCGGAAATAACGTTAAAATCTCGCAGGGGTGTGTTCTCGGTCCCAATGCAGTAATTGAGGATAATTCCGTTATTCATCAGAACGTAAAAATCAAGAATTCGATAATAGGACAATCTGCGTTTATTGAAAGCGCATGCGATATTACGGGGGCGGTTATTGCAAAGGGATGTACGCTTAAAAATTCATGTACGGTTCTCGAAAATGCATGTATCGGTTCCGGATGTGTTATAGGTGCCGCAACAACAATTAAAGAAGGCGTTTCCATATGGCCGGGAAAGAAAATCTTTTCTTCTTCATTTGTTTCGGAGGATGTCCGCGAAGGCAAGTATTTTGACGAATTGATTACGGACGGCGGAGTTTCGGGCAGAACATTCCGCGAACTGAGAACAGACAAGTGCTGCCGTATAGGTATGGCGGCCGGAAGCTGTCTTAAAGAGGGAATTTTCGGTATCGGATATGACGGTGATAAAGCTTCAAAAGCACTTGCTCTTGCAATGATTTCCGGTTTGATTTCATCCGGATGTACTGTTTATGATTTCGGAGAATGTTATTCATCTCAGCTTCAGTTCTGCATTTCCTACAGTTCTGTAGAGTCGGGCGCCTTTATAAAAACGGAAAACAGAGAGTCAACGATACGTCTTTATGAAAAGTTCGGTCTTCCGTTAACGAGAAACCGTGAACGTGAAATTGAGTCAAGATATAAAAAAGACGATTTTATTTTTTCCGAAAACGGAGCCTGCATTGATATGCTCGACATGCGAAGAATCGAGGAAATATATTTCGGCAAACTTTTTGCCCTTTGCTCTGAAACGGGCAGGGGAATAAAATATTCGTATTCATGTCCCAATAAACTTATAAAAGACGTTATTGACAGGTGCACATATCTTTTTTCGTCCGGTGTTTCGGATTATCCTCATTTTGAAATTGATTCAACAGGCGAAAAAATAAAAGCGGTTGACGAAGAAAAGAGAAAAATTGATTATTCACATCTGCTTATGATTTGTGTTTTTGACGAATTCAAAAAGGGAAGAAGTGTTTGCGTTAAAACCGATGCGCCGAAAATTCTTGATAACGTTGCCGAAAAATTCGGCTGTGATGTCGTTAGAATATCCAATTCGTCCTCAGGTATGTACTCAGACAGGGTTTACAGACTTTCGGAACGCTGTCTTTTCAGTTTTGACTCGGTTTTTATGATGTTTAAGGTGCTGTCAGTTATGAGCAGGCGAAGAAAAACTCTCAGTGCGTTATATGACGAACTTCCGGGTGTTGAGCTTATAAAACGCGAAATAGATTCGTCATTACTTCCGTCACAAATCGGAAAGGTATTTAAAGTTAATAAGACCGATCCAGTATACGGTTACAGAGTATATTTTCCGAACGGAACGGCTTTAATTTCGACAACATCCGACGGCAGAAGAATAAAAATTTTGGCTGAATCCGTTTCTGCTGAAGTTTCAGAGTCACTTTGTGAAGAGATAGAGGAGAAAATAAAGTCCTCGTATCTTGACACGGACGCGTTAAAAGAGTAAAATAATGATAATAATGCCCTAACGGGCTTTACATATTTTTATTTTAAACTTTATTATATATTTAAGTATATATGCATTTTATATTTAAGGAGTCGATCATGAACACAAATAACCGGAATACATCAAAAAATGAACAGAAAAAAAAGAAAAATGATACCGATATTTTAGATTCGGCAGTTAAAAAGTATGCGAAACTTGATATGACTAAAGCCGGAGAAATGAAAAAAAATCAAAAGGAAAACGGCGAATCAAAAAAGAAAAACAAATCAAAAAAAGAAAATACAAAATCCGAATCATCTAAAAAAACGTCCGGAAGCGATAAAAATAATACCGTGCGCAGAAAGAAAAATGTTTCGAATTCGAAGCGCAGACAGGGACAGAAAAACATTCAGCCCGTACTTCCCGTAAGAATAGGCTTTTTGGGCGGACTTAATGAGGTCGGAAAAAATCTGACGGTTATAGAATACGGGGAGGATATAATTATTATCGACTGCGGACTGGCTTTTCCCGATTCCACAATGCTCGGCGTTGATTTGGTAATTCCCGATTTTACTTATATCGAAAAGAATAAAGACAGAATCCGCGGAATTTTCGTAACCCACGGACACGAGGACCATATAGGAGGAATCCCGTATCTGCTCGATGTCGTTAATGTACCTCTTTATTCTACTCAGCTTACGATAGGACTTATCGAAGCTAAGCTTAAAGAGGCTAAAAAACTTTCAAAAGCAAAACTTAAGGTTATTTCCGCAGGAGATAAAATCAAAACCGGCGGATTTACTGTTGAAGCGATACACATGAATCATTCGATTCCGGACGCTCTTGCATTTGCGATAAAATGCGGGGCCGGTACGATTGTTCATACGGGCGATTTCAAAATAGACTGCACGCCTATTGACGGCGGTATGGCGGATCTTGCGCGACTCGGTGAACTCGGAAACGAGGGGGTTCTCTGTCTTATGTCCGACTCGACTAACTCGGAACGTCCCGGATATACCGAAAGCGAGCGTAAGGTGGGAGAGTCGTTTGAAAATCTTTTCAGACGCGCAGGCAAACGCCGTCTTATAGTTGCAACTTTTGCTTCAAACGTGCACAGAGTTCAGCAGATAATTAACGTTGCCGAATCTCTCGGCAGAAAAGTTGCGCTTTCGGGCAGGAGTCTCGAGAATGTCGTTGCAATCGGTCAGCAGTTGGGTTATTTAAACGTTCCGAAGGGAATAATAATCGGAATCGACGCTATAAAACAATATGCCGACGACGAACTTGTTCTTATTACAACAGGCAGTCAGGGCGAACCGATGTCGGCGCTTACGAGAATGGCGATGTCGGATCACAGAAAGGTTTCAATAGGTCCGAACGACTGCGTTATTATTTCCGCTAATCCTATTCCCGGAAACGAAAAAACTGTCGGAAACGTTATCAATGAGCTTATGAAACTCGGCGCACATGTCATTTATGAGAGAATGTATGACGTTCATGTTTCCGGTCACGCATGTCAGGAGGAGCAGAAAATTATTCTCGGACTTGTAAAACCGAAATTTTTCATTCCTGTTCACGGTGAGCAGAAGCATTTGCAGAAACATGCACTCACGGCTCAGCTAATGGGAATTCCGAAGAGTAATATTGTTTTAACATCAAACGGAAACTGCGTATCTTTATTTGAGGACAATTATACTGTTACCGATATTCCCGCCGGCAACGTATTTGTAGACGGCTATGGAGTCGGTGATGTCGGAAGCGTTGTGTTAAGAGACAGAAAACTTCTTTCCGAGGACGGAATTATCGTCGTATCGATAGTGCTTGATTCTCTTACGGGATATCTTGTTTCTGAACCTCAGATTTATTCAAAAGGTTTTATATTTATGAAAGAATCGAGCGAACTTTTCAATGAAATGAATTCGCGTATCGTTCGTATAACAGATTCATATTCGGACAAGGGACGGCACGATATTAATTCTCTCAGAAACAAGGTCAGGGATGATATTTCGAGATTTGTATATGACAGAACGAAAAAGAGTCCTGTTATATTACCTGTTATCAGCGAAGTGTAATATATAAATATTCAATGTCGGAGGCTTTCACTTTTGAAATTCAAATCGGCTTTTAAATATTACGCCAGCAATATTCTTTCCGTTTTGATGCTTATTGCGATGTCGTGCGTAATGCTAATAGAAAACAGAATAGTCGGTCTTGTTATGCTATGCGTATCAGCCGTATTTGCGATTATTCTCTGTCTTTTAAGAATAAATGAGTTCAGACATTTGAAAAATTCGGTTATCTTAATAAACGAATCTCTTTCTGAAATCAATAAAGACAGAATATGCACGGTTCCGCTTCCGTTTGTCATATGTTCAAAAGAAGGCAGGATTATATGGTACAACGATTCTTTTGCATCCTGTGCTGTCGGACATGATGATTTCGGCGAAGATATGTTCTCGGACATGATTTCGGATTTTGAACTGGACGGTACGAATTATACAAAGTCGCTCGATATTTTTGACCGAAAATTTTCTGCTTTTATTTCATCGGTAAAAACAGATTCCGATTCAGTTTATCAGATTTACCTGATAGATGATACATATTATAAGAATATCGAGAGCGAATATAATTTTTCACGTCCGGTCGTTATAATGATTTCAATTGACGCCGCCGACGAGGCGTCCGTCGTTCTTTCTCACAGCCTTTACACTTCGTTTATTTCCGATATCGAAAAGAAAATTACAGAATGGTTTTCCGATAAATCGTGTATTACAAGAAAAATAGGCGATAACAGATTTATTGCCGTTACCGAGTATAGGAATCTTTTAAAGATGATTGAAGCAAGATTCGATATAATGGACGAGGTAAGAAACTATAAGATTAACGACAAAACATCAGGTTTTACACTCTCTATAGGTGTCGGAACAGGCGGACTAGCCACCGAATGCGAGCAGTTTTCAAGACAGGCTCTTGATATGGCGAGAGGCAGAGGCGGAGATCAGACTGCAATCAAAAACGGCGAAAACTATCAGTTTTTCGGCGGAGTTTCCGACGGCGTAGAAAAACGCGGTCAGATTCGCTCCCGTCTTATAGCAAAAGCGATAGAGGAAGCTATTAAGAAGGCTTCAAACGTTATAATAATGGGGCATACAGGTTCGGATCTCGACGCACTCGGTTCTGCTGTAGGACTTGCCTGTGCGGTCAGAAACCTTGATACAAACGTCAACATCGCCGTTGACGAAAAAACATCGCTTGCAAGACCGTTGATATCACATTATAACGATAATACGGACGATAATCTGTTTATCAGTCCTGCCGCAGCAAGACAGCTTGCAGATCAGGACACGCTTCTTATTATAACCGATGTTATGCGCAGTCGAATCGTTGACAGTCCGGAACTTTACGCTGAAATAGAAAATGTTATTGTAATCGACCACCACAGAATGTCGGTAGACCACATTGAAAACGCCTCGGTATTTTATCATGAGCCGACCGCTTCCTCAGCGAGTGAAATGGTGACCGAATTAATCGAATATATGCCCTCAAAACCGAGACTTTCGCCTGTAGAGGCTGAATGTCTGCTGGCGGGAATATATCTTGATACTAAGAATTTCACGCTCAAATCGGGCGTCAGAACTTTTGAAGCCGCCGCCTATCTTAAAGATATGGGCGCTGATACAATCTCTGTCAGAAAAATGTTCTCTGCTTCTATGGAAGAGTACAAATTAGTAAATTCCATAGTGTCGAATGCTGTGTTTAAATCAAATTATGCGCTTGCATATACAGATAAAACGGGGCCTGAGGTGCATATCGCCGGAGCAAAAGCGGCGGATGAACTTCTTAATATAGATAACGTCGACGCGTCTTTTGTCGCGTATTATAATGCAAAGGGTATTTCGGTTTCTGCCAGAAGTTACGGCAGAATCAATGTTCAGATTATTATGGAGGATATCGGCGGAGGCGGTCATCAGACAATGGCTGCTGCGCAGATTGATTCAAAATCATTTGATGATGTTTTTGAAAAACTGAATAAATCAATAGAAAAATTTATTTAATTCGGAGGATAAATAAATGGAAGTTATACTTAATCAGGATATAAAGGAGCTCGGCAAAAAGGGACAGAAAGTCAACGTTGCCGAGGGATATGCGAGAAATTTTCTTCTTCCCAGAAAACTTGCCGTAGAAGTTAACGCTCAGGCTATAAATGAGATGAAGAACAGAGAATCTTCAAAACAGCACAAAATTGACGTTGAGAGGGCAGCGGCAAACGACGCCGCAAAAAAACTCACCGGTAAAATTGTCAGAGTAACGGCAAAAGCCGGTTCCGGCGGAAGACTTTTCGGTTCTGTTACCGCAAAGGATGTAAGCGAGGCTATAAAAGAGCAGTTCGGATTGGATATTGATAAAAGAAAACTTGTCTGCCCCGAGATGAAAAATTTCGGAACATACGACTGCGATGTAAAACTGTACAGCGGAATTACCGCGTCTATTAAAGTAGCAATAGGAGAGTAATTATGGCTCAGGATACATTCCGAAATTCGGATATGTCAAAACTGCCGTTCAGCCTTGAGGCGGAGCAGGCGGTTTTGGGCGCTATACTCCTTGACCCTTCCTGCCTGTCGCAGGTGACAATGATATTAAAGCCCGATTATTTCTATCTGCCTCAGCATAAGGCGATTTTTTCGACGATTATCGCTCTTGACGCTGCAAAGGGCGGTAAAATTGACCCGCTTCTTGTTCTCGACGCGCTGAGGAATGAGAAAATATACGATGATGAATCGGGCAAAACATATCTTTTTCAGCTTTCTAAAAACGTACCGTCTACGGCGAATGTCGAATCATATGCAAAAATCATAAGAGAGAAGTTTTATATCCGTTCTCTTATTTCAACGGCATCGGAGATAAACGAGCTCGCATCAGACGAATCTATGTCTGCGGACGCTCTGCTAGATATGGCTGAGCAAAAGATATATGATATCCGTCAGGGAAAAACCGTAACGGGACCTGCATCCATTGGTGATGTTTTAAAGGATGTTTATGTTAATTTATATCAGCTTTCATCGGATGACAGAGCCGAATATGCCGGTTTTCCGACGGGATTTTCCGACCTCGACAGAATGATAACCGGACTCAACCGTTCCGACCTTGTTCTGATCGGTGCGCGTCCTGCTATGGGTAAAACGAGTTTTGCGCTCAATCTTGCTCGAAATGTTGCAGTTTACGGCAAACGACGCGTTTTATTCTTCTCATTGGAAATGTCAAAGGAACAGCTTGCCCAGCGTGTACTCTCAACCGAGGCACGCGTTCAGAGTACGAAATTCAGAACGGGTAATCTTACGCCAGACGAATGGGAGCGAATTGCAAACGCCTCCGTTTTTCTTTCTGATATTGAACTTTATTTCGATGATACGTCTAACATAACCGTCCCCGAAATGAAGGCGAGAGTCAGACAGCTTAAGAATGTCGACTGTGTCATAATCGACTACCTTCAGCTCATGACCGGCAGCAAGAAAACCGATAACCGTGTTCAGGAAGTTTCGGAAATTACGCGAAGTCTAAAACTTATGGCAAAGGACTTGAGAATTCCCGTTGTTACCTGCGCTCAGCTTGCCAGACGAACCGAGGAAAAGGGGCGTTCCCACAAACCCCAGCTTTCCGATTTGCGTGAATCGGGTTCAATCGAGCAGGACGCAGATATAGTTCTGATGCTTTACAGAGAAAACTATTACAATACCGACGATAATGGCACTCCGGTTGACGAAATAAGAGTTGATACCGCCGAAGTTCTCGTACAGAAAAACCGTCACGGCCCGACCGGAAGCGTCGGTCTCGCATGGAATCCCGACTTTACAATGTTCACAAGCAGGGAGCGGGATCTTGATGAAGAATAAAGTATATAACACCGTTAAAAAATATAACATGATAAGCGCGTCGGATACGGTTCTTGTTGCTCTTTCGGGAGGGGCTGATTCCGTTTCTCTTCTGCATATTCTGCTGTCTTTGAAAAACGAACTCGGATTTAATATTGCCGCGGCTCATGTTAATCATATGATAAGAGGCAAAGAGGCGGACAGGGATGAACTGTTTGTCCGAAGTTTATGCGATAAATTAAATATTTCGCTGAAAATCGGCAGATTCAATATTCCCGAAATTTCAAAAAAAACCGGAGAAAGCGAAGAACTATGCGGACGTCGTAAAAGATATGAATTTTTTGAACAGACGGCGCCGGGAGCTAAAATCGCAACGGCGCACAATCTAAATGATTGTGCAGAAACTTTTTTTCTCAATCTCTCAAGAGGTGCAGGACTTAAAGGACTTACCGGAATTCCGCCTGTCAGGGGTAATATTATAAGACCTCTGATTGAATGTGAACGTGACGAAATTGAAAATTACTGTTACGAAAACAGACTTGCATTTGTCACAGATTCAACGAATTTGTCCGACGATTATACCAGAAATAAAATCAGGCACTCTGTTTTGCCTGTAATGAATGAAATTAATCCGTCTTTTTTTTCGGTGTTTCTGAGAAATACAGATTCACTAAAGGAAGATATGCTATATATTGAAAAAGAAGTTAACCGAGCATATAATTCGATACCGGATAAAAAGAAAATAGACATTTCTTTTTTGCTTGGACTTGACAGAAGTATAAGAAACCGTGTATTGTCAAAACTTATAACGGAAAACACTTTTCTATGTCCGGAACTGAAGCATATCGATATAATAAATGCACATTTACAAAACGGATTCGGCGCGTTGATGCTAAGCTCAGATTTTACCGTAAAAGTCGATAAAGGATTTTTGTTGTTTAAAACAAATAAAAACAGTTTCAAAAGTATTCACATAGATATTTCTCCGGATGACTGTTTATATAAAACGCCTTACGGTGAAATCGAATTTGTCTTATTAAACAAAAAATTATCCGATCTTAAAAAAAATATAAAGGAATTGTCATTGGATAATTATGCGGATTATGATAAAATTGTTTTAGATTCATGTATCAGAACCCGCGAAAATTCCGATCGTTTTACTTACGTAAATGCTGCGCATTCATCGTCGTTAAAGAATTTGTACAGGGATAAAAAAATCGATTCGGAACAAAGAAAAGATAAACTTTTTATTGCCGATTCCGCTCATATTCTATGGAGCGAGGTTTTCGGAACGTCAAAGTACGCTTCTGTTGACAGTAATACAAAAAAAATTGTGAAAATAATATTCAGGAGGAACTTAAATGCTTGAGGATATTAAAGAGGTTTTATATTCCGAAGAGGATCTCAAGGCTATAGTCAAAAGACTCGGTGCTCAGATTTCGGAGGATTATAAAGACAGAAAACTGCTTATGGTCAGCGTTCTTAAAGGTTCGGTCATGATTATGGCAGATCTTATGAGGGAAATTACAATACCCTGTGAAATTGATTT